>ENA-ORML01000845-ORML01000845.1-human-gut-metagenome-genome-assembly--contig:-NODE-845-length-31661-cov-4.003544_pt1 | contig 31661 bp, 27 predicted proteins | sample MGYA00242103_ERZ508995 | MGnify/ENA primary metagenome ERZ508995 (study PRJEB26280, sample SAMEA2338702) | human gut metagenome | biome: human gut; feature: human-associated habitat; material: faeces... | reverse complement strand
TTGCAGGTCTGTATAATACAATTTTACGACCAATAACATGAACCACTTCTGACTTTGTTCTTTCAGCTAAAACCTGAGCAACCTGATGGCAGTCATCAAAGCAGTTCTTTAATATGTTTATTTTAATTAATTCTCTTTTTTCCAAGGCTTCATCAATGGCTGATGTAAGTTCCGGTGTTACGGAGGACTTACCAACCTGAAATATAGGCTGTTCCATTGCTGAAATTTTTCTTAAATATGCTCGCTGTTTACTATTCATTTTTTTCTCCTCCATTTTCTCTCAAAAATTGGCCTCTCTTTGATAGTTTCATTGTAGCAAACAAAAAACTGGCTGACAATGCAACCAGTTGATTAAAAAATATGTTAAGTATGAAAAAAACATGTTAAGATGATTCTTTTTTTAGGACCTCCGTTAATATATTTTCTATAACAAAAATAGCAGTACCTACATAATAATCAGGAGTTTCAAAAAATTTATTTTGTTGAAACTGTAACTGAATATGGTAATCAGAAAGCTTAGCTATTGTAGATTTTTGTGTTGCTGTCATAGCATATATTTTATGTCCCATCTTCTTTGATAAATTAATAATTTGGATAATATCCTCTGTTTCTCCACTCTTTGAAAAAATAATAACAACAGAAGGTTTGCTTCGAGCATTTATACAATCAATAGGAGCACCTTCATATGCAAAGATATCGAATTCTGCTAATCTTTTAAGAAAATATCCTGTAATCATACCTGAAAAACCTATTCCTACAAGATATATTTTTTGATCTCTATATGTATGAATATCATTAATGAGTTGTTGCATAGTATCCATATCTTCTTTATGAATAAACTCCTCTAATGAGTGATTGTTATGGATAGAAACCTGTTTATGAATATTATCATTAAGTATATATATCATCTGGCTATAACCAATAAAGCCTAATTTTTTAGCAAGATTTATAATTGTTGTTGTGGAAACAAAAGTTTTACTTGCTAATTCTCTAATAGAAATACGTTCATTTCCTATTGCTAATTCATTCATAATTGTTTCTACAATATTTAATTCTGTATCATTCAAAACATATCGCTTGGCTATATCTCTTAAATTCATAAAATCACTCCTTGTGATATATTGTAAGCGACATTGTTTTTCTTGTAAACACAAAGGTATATATTTAACACAAGAATTAAAATTTTTCTAACTCACACGGAAAAGTAGATAAAGTATAGTCACTTCATGATATCCTTATAAAGGATTTTTCTTTATACAATCTTAATGTCATTATCTTTTTTATTAACACCATCTTAAAATCACTTCGCATATACTATGGATATCAAAAGAAAAAGGGGGAAAAGATGATGACAATCATGATTTCAATTATTGGTTTGATTGCTATGATTTTATTATTTTACTATGTGTATATCCTTATGAAGGGAGATCAACAAAAATGAAGTCAACTCTTATACAGTATGTCCTATATTTCATTGCTCTTATTATCTTAGCTATTCCAGTAGGAGCGTATATTAAAAAAGTCATGAATGGAGAAAAAACATTTTTATCTCGAATGTTAGTTCCTTGTGAAAAAGCAGTTTATAAGATCATGCATATTGACTCACAAGAGGAAATGACTTGGAAGAAATATACAGTCAGTGTGTTAGTATTTTCACTTATTGGTTTTGTTTTCTTATTCTTATTACAATTGTTACAGGGTTATTTGATGGGAAACCCACAAGGATTATCAGGTGTAAAGTGGGATTTATCATTAAATACAGCAGCCAGCTTTATTACCAATACAAATTGGCAAGCTTACAGTGGTGAGTCAACACTTAGCTATTTGACTCAGGCATTGGGACTTACAGTTCAAAATTTCGTTTCAGCAGCGACAGGAATTGCTGTGTTATTTGCACTGATTCGAGGGTTTATGAAAGTGGAGGCTAAAGGATTAGGAAGTTTTTGGGTCGATATAACAAGAACGATTATCCACGTTTTGATTCCATTGAACTTGGTTATCTCTGTTTTATTAGTTGCTGGTGGGGTTATTCAAAATCTTGAACCTGCACAGACTGTATCATTGGTAGAACCGATTGCAGTGAATGTTGATGGTGAAATTATAGAAAATGCGCAAATAGATATTGCATCAAAAACAGTAACAGTCAATGGACAAATGGTTCCACAAGCTAAAATAATCACTGAACAATTTGTACCTATGGGACCAGCTGCTAGTCAAGTTGCGATTAAGCAAACGGGAACAAATGGTGGTGGATATATGGGTGTGAATTCAGCTCATCCATTAGAAAATCCCAACGCATATACGAACTTTATTGAAATGACATCTATATTATTAATTCCAGCAGCTTTATGTTTTGCATTTGGTTCAATGATTAAAAATAAAAAACAAGGAATGGCAATCTTTTCAGCTATGGCTATTTGCCTTGTTCTAGCAATGGGCTCTATAGCGGTAAGTGAGCAATATGCAACACCACAGTTGGCTCAAAATGGCAATGTTGATATTGGCATGGTAGAACAGCCAGGTGGAAATATGGAAGGAAAAGAGTCACGTTTTGGGATTGCAACTTCAGCAACTTGGGCAGCTTATACAACAGCCGCTTCCAATGGATCTGTGAATTCTATGCATGATAGTTATACACCTATAGGTGGAATGGTGACAATGCTATTGATGCAAATGGGTGAAGTCGTGTTTGGCGGTGTTGGTTGTGGTTTATATGGCATGTTGGCATTTGCAATACTGACTGTCTTTATTGCCGGATTAATGGTTGGACGAACTCCAGAATTCTTAGGTAAAAAAATTGAGCCATATGAAATGAAATGGGCAGTTGTTGTCTGTCTTGCAACACCAGTTGCCATATTGATTGGTAGTGGTATAGCGGCTGCTTTACCAAGTACTGTTGATAGTCTCAACAATACTGGAGCTCATGGATTATCAGAAGTTCTTTATACGTATTCATCATGTGGTGGAAACAATGGTTCAGCTTTTGCTGGATTCAATGCGAATACAGTCTTCTTTAATGTTTCTTTAGCACTTGTGATGCTTTTTGCAAGATTTGTACCTATTATAGGAACACTTGCTATTGCAGGACATTTGGTAGAAAAAAAGAAAATCGCTGTAACAGCAGGAACACTTTCAACGACCAATGGAATGTTTGTCTTCTTATTAATTTTTATTGTTTTATTGGTAGGTGCATTGAGTTTCTTTCCAGCGTTAGCTTTAGGACCACTTGCTGAATTCTTTGGTATGTTATAGAGGGGGGAAGAATTATTATGGAAAACAAAAAGAGAGCAATTGCTGATAAATCAATGATTATGCGTGCTATTAAAGATTCATTCACTAAACTCAGTCCAAAAACACAAGCTGAAAATCCAGTTATGCTTTTGGTATATATATCAGCTATATTAACAACTTTGTTGTGGCTTGTTTCTTATACTGGTTATAAAGATGTTGCATCAAGTTTTACATTTGCTATTGCACTTATCTTATGGTTAACAGTTTTATTTGCCAATTTTGCTGAAGCGATTGCTGAAGGGCGTGGAAAAGCCCAAGCAGATTCTCTAAGAGCTGCCAAGAAAGATGTAGAAGCACATAAAATTGAATCTTTATCAAATAAAGAAGAATTTGTTGATATTCCTTCAACATCTCTTGGTAAAGGTGATTTTGTTATTGTCAGAGCTGGTGAGCAAATTCCAGCAGATGGTGAAGTTATTGAAGGGGCTGCATCAGTAGATGAAAGTGCCATTACTGGTGAATCTGCACCAGTTATTCGAGAGAGTGGTGGAGACAGAAGTGCGGTCACAGGTGGAACAACAGTTTTATCTGATTGGATTGTTGTGGAGGTCACTCATGATCCAGGAGATAGTTTTTTAGACAAGATGATTGCTATGGTCGAAGGTGCAGCGAGAAAGAAAACACCTAATGAATTAGCCTTACAGATCTTTTTAATCGCACTATCTATTATCTTTATATTGGTCACTGTTTCTCTTTACACATACTCATCTTTTTCAGCAGCCCAAGTTGGGATTGATAATCCAACATCTGTTACAACGCTAGTTGCCTTATTGGTATGCTTAGCACCAACAACAATCGGAGCCTTGTTATCCGCTATTGGAATTGCTGGTATGAGTCGATTAAATCAAGCCAATGTTTTAGCAATGAGTGGACGTGCTATTGAAGCAGCAGGAGATGTTGATATCTTAATGCTTGATAAAACAGGGACAATCACTTTAGGAAATCGACAAGCTTATGAATTGATTCCAGTAGATGGTTGTCATCCTCATGACTTAGCAGATGCTGCTCAGCTTTGTTCATTAGCAGATGAAACGCCAGAAGGACGAAGTGTTGTTGTTCTTGCAAAAGAAAAGTTTAATATTCGAGCAAGACGTTTAGAAGATAAAAATATGAAGTTTATTCCCTTTACTGCAAAAACAAGAATGAGTGGTGTTGATTTTGCTGGTCATGAAATTCGTAAAGGTGCAGCAGATTCAATCAAGGAATATGTATTGGGTTATGGTGGAACATATAGTCATGAATGTGAACAGGCAGTCAACATGATAGCTAATCAGGGAGGAACTCCTTTGGTTGTTGCTAAAGACCATAAAATCATGGGTGTTATTCATTTGAAGGATATTATTAAAAGTGGAGTTCAAGAAAAATTCTCGGATTTAAGAAAAATGGGAATTAAGACAATTATGATCACAGGTGATAACCCACTAACCGCTGCAGCAATTGCAGCAGAGGCAGGCGTTGATGACTTTTTAGCAGAAGCGACTCCTGAAGGTAAATTAGAAATGATTCGTGATTTCCAAGCCAAAGGGCATTTGGTTGCGATGACAGGTGATGGAACAAATGATGCTCCAGCTCTCGCTCAGGCTGATGTTGCTGTTGCCATGAATAGTGGAACGCAGGCAGCCAAAGAGGCAGGGAACATGGTGGATCTAGATTCTTCTCCAACGAAATTAATTGATATTGTGCGTATTGGTAAGCAATTATTAATGACACGTGGAAGTTTAACAACTTTTTCAATAGCCAATGATGTGGCAAAATACTTTGCGATTATTCCAGCCTTGTTTATTGGCTTATATCCTGAATTACAAGCATTAAATGTCATGTCTTTGCATTCTTCTCAAAGTGCTATTCTATCAGCAATTATTTATAATGCATTGATTATAGTAGCTTTAATTCCTTTGGCGTTAAAAGGTGTGAAATATCGTGAAGTATCAGCCAGTAAGTTGTTATCAAGAAATTTATTAGTATATGGGATTGGTGGAATTATCACTCCGTTTATATGTATTAAGGTCATTGATATGCTACTAGTTGTATGCCATTTGGTATAGGAGGGTTATAGAATGAAAATGGTTAAGAATGTATTTCCCAAAGCAGTTCTTATTTTTGTTATCTTTACAGTGTTATGTGGTATTATTTATACAGGTGTTATTACAGGCATTGCACAAGTCTTTTTTCCAGAACAGGCAAATGGCAGCATTATAGAAATCAATGGAAAAAAATATGGAAGCGAGTTATTAGGTCAGCAATATACTGATATTAAGCACATGTGGGGTCGTATCATGAACATAGATGTAACAACATATGTTGATGATAAAGGACAACCTGTTATGTATGCCTCACCATCAAATTTAAGTCCAGCAAGTGAACAATATCAAGAAATTGTAGCTGAACGTGTTGATAAAATACGGGCTTCACATCCTGATCAGGGGAATATGCCTATACCTGAAGATTTGGTAACATGTTCAGGGAGTGGGTTAGATCCTCATATCTCTGTAGCCGCAGCAAAATATCAAATTCAACGTATTGCAAAAGCACAGGATATGACAGATTCACAAGTTCAAGAGATTGTTGATAAATGTACTGATGGACGTTTCTTAGGCATATTTGGTGAGGAGACTGTTAATGTTTTAAAAGTGAATCTAATGCTTGATGGTATTTTAAAATAGAACCTATTATGAGGTTCTTTATCTTTAAAATCTTTATACTATTTTAATAGGAAGAATGCTAGAATGATGATGGGGTGATAGATGATGTTTCAAAGAACTGAACCAGATGAAATTTTAAAAAAAATTCATGATGAAGAAAGAAAACAAGGACGTGGATATTTAAAAATATTTTTTGGTTATGCTGCGGGAGTTGGAAAGACATATACAATGCTAGAAGCTGCTCATACAGCAAAAAGACGTGGTGTAGATGTCGTTGTCGGATACGTAGAACCACATGCCAGACCAGAAACAACAAGACTGGTTCAAGGATTAGAAAGCTTATCTCCAAGAATTATTGAACATAATCACATTCAACTCAAGGAATTTGATTTAGATGCAGCACTTGCAAGAAAACCAGAGTTAATTCTTATTGATGAATTGGCTCATACAAACGCAACTGGTTTAAGACATCATAAGCGTTATCAGGATATTAGAGAATTATTAGCAGCTGGAATTAATGTTTATACCACTGTAAATGTTCAACACATTGAAAGTTTAAATGATATGGTTGCATCTATTACAGGTGTTTTGGTTAGAGAACGTATTCCTGATTATGTTTTTGATGATGCAGATCAAGTTGAATTGGTAGATATAGAACCTAATGATTTGATTGAAAGATTAGAAGCAGGTAAAGTCTATCAACCAAATCAAGCCAAAAAAGCTTTATCAAATTTTTTTAATAGAGATAATCTCATTGCATTAAGAGAAATAGCGTTAAGAAGATGTGCCGATCGTATTAATAAAATGACTGAACTTGCAAAAGCAGATAAGGGGATAGATTATTTTACTGGGGAACATATATTGGTATGTATTTCATCTTCTCCAACCAATGCGAAAGTTATTCGTACAGCTGCACGTATGGCAGCTGCTTTCAAAGGGCGTTTAACTGCATTATATATTGAAACTTCAGATTACATCCGTATGAATCAAAAAAGTTTAAATACATTAAGTGAAAATATGCATTTGGCACAACAATTTGGTGCACGAGTTGAGGCGGTATGTGGTGATGATATTGCTTATCAGATTTCAGAGTATGCACGTTTATCTAATGTTTCAAAGATAGTCTTAGGAAGAAGTCAAACAAAAAAGCATCTTTTTTCAAAGCCATCACTCGTTGAACAACTCACTTTTGCAGCTCCTAATTTAGATATTTATATTATTCCAGTCAAAGGAACATCGGTATATCGTTATCAAAAATATAAAGAAAAACCTCAATTTGTATTGAAAGATTTCCTGATTTGTATTTGTGTGATTATAGCTATTACTTTCATAGGATACTTATTTCAAAGTTTTGGATTTAGTGAAGCTAATATTATAACTGTTTATATATTAGGTGTTTTAATGATTTCAATTATGACATCCCAAAGAATTTATAGTATTGTTTCTTCATTTTTAAGTGTACTGGTTTTTAATTTCTTTTTTACAAATCCTTATTTTACATTTCAGGCATATGATTCTGGTTATCCAGTAACTTTTGTGATTATGTTTTTAGCGGCTTTTATTACAAGTGGTTTGGCAGTTCAAATGAAAAACAGTGCGAAACGTGCCGCGCAAACAGCATATCGCACAAAAATACTCTTAGATACAAATCAATTAGTACAAAAGGAAAAAAATAAAAAAGGAATTATTGATGTCACATGCCATCAATTGATGAAACTACTCAATAAAGATATTATTTTCTATCCAGTTGATGAACTCAATCTTCAAAATCCCATTGTGTTTTCAATAGATGACTCAAAAGATATTGAAAAATGTATCAATAATAATGAAACTGCAGTTGCAACCTGGGTTTATAAAAATAATAAACATGCAGGAGCAACAACACATACATTAGGAAATGCAAAGTGTTTATACTTGGCTTTGCGTGTGAATGAGAATGTTTATGGTGTTGTAGGGATTAGAATTAAAAATAAACCTTTAGATCCATTTGAACATAGTATAGTCTTGTCAATTCTAGGGGATGCGGCTATGGCTCTAGAAAAGGAGCAGGTCATAAGAGAAAAGTCTAAAGCTGATTTAATAGCTAAGAATGAGCAGTTACGTGCAAATTTACTACGTTCAATTTCACATGATTTAAGAACACCATTAACATCTATATCTGGCAGTGCAGGGATACTTTTATCGAGTAGTGATACACTAGATGAAAAAAATAAAAAACAATTATATACTGATATTTATGATGATTCTTTGTGGCTTATCAATCTTGTTGAGAATCTCTTATCAGTAACACGTATCGAAGATGGAACGATGCAATTAAATATGACAACTGAATTAATTGAAGAAGTTGTTCATGAGGCATTACAGCATATTAGTCGTCAAGGAAGGGAACATCATATTCAGGTTCAACAAGATAATGAATTCATTCTTGTAAAAATGGATACAAGACTTATGATACAAGTGATTATTAATTTAATAGATAATGCTATTAAATATACACCAAAAGGTTCGCATATTCTGATTCATGTTTTTAAGCAGAAACAAGAGGTATGTATTGATGTTCAAGATGATGGACCAGGTATTACTGATGAGATGAAACCACATATCTTTGATATGTTTTATACAGGTAATATGAAAGTCGCAGATAGTCGAAGAAGTTTAGGACTAGGATTGGCTTTGTGTAAATCTATTGTGAATGCTCATCATGGTACAATGAGTGTTCTTGATAATCAACCAAAAGGTGCTATACTTAGAGTCATATTACCAGTAGAGGAGGTCATATTGCATGAATAAAACATCAACAATTCTTGTAGTTGAAGATGATAGTGCAGTACGCAACTTAATTTCAACAACCTTACAAGCTCACAATTATAAGTATTTATTAGCATCAAATGGTGAAACAGCTATTTTAGAAGCATCTTCACACAATCCAGATATTATTTTGTTGGATCTTGGCTTGCCAGATATAGATGGCATTGAGATTATTAAAAAGGTCAGAAGCTGGTCAAATATGCCAATTATTGTGATTAGTGCACGTAGTGAAGATAGTGATAAAATAGAAGCACTTGATGCAGGTGCTGATGATTATTTAACAAAACCTTTTTCTGTTGAAGAACTTCTTGCAAGATTACGTGTAACTTTAAGACGATTAAGTTATATTGAGAACACAAATGTACATTCATCCACTTTTTTGAATGGTGGATTAAAGATTGATTATAGTGCTGGATGTGCATATTTAAATGATGAGGAATTACATTTGACACCAATAGAATATAAATTGTTATGTGTGCTTTCAAAAAATATGGGGAAAGTTCTGACTCATACTTATATAACTCATGAAATATGGGGAAGTTCTTGGGAAAGTGATGTTGCTTCATTGCGAGTCTTTATGGCTACATTAAGAAAGAAAATAGAGAAAGAACCATCTTCTCCACAATATATCCAAACTCATGTTGGCGTTGGATATAGGATGTTAAAGGTTGAGTGAACTCCTTTAGACATCTATTATTCATTCTAATAAAAAAATGGCTTATAAGAATAAAGCCATTTCATATATGTTATTGATAATCTTTTTCAATACATTCCTTCTGATGAATATAAATTTGTTCAATGATTGGTTTTCCTTCAATATAGTTCCATCTTTGTATAAAAGTTGGTTCAACCATGAACAATCTTTCATTTTCTAAATGAGAATATGATTGAAAAGATGATAAGAAATACTTTTGAAAATATTTACAGAAATCTTGATGATCTAAAGGATGTCCTATCTCTTTACAGATACCTTCAATTTGAATATTATCAAGACATAATGCAACATTTTCATTGTCTTGAATATCTTGGTATTTTCTAAAAGTCTTATCAGTTTGAAAATAAAAAATACCATTCATAATTAAAAAACTCATTTTTCTAGCAGTGACTCTATCTTGATGAGAAGTTGCTAAAACTATTTTCGCATGATCTCCTATTTGCTGAAATATGTTATTGTATTTATTTATATAGTTACTGTTCATTCTCTTCTCCTTATTTTATCATTCCACCATGAAACAATGCTTCATATATTTTATGAGAGCGATAATATATATCTTCACTCCCTTGAAATGTAGAAAAGTCCCCTATGATTTTAGATATATAAGTATACTCACCTCTAGTATAAATCTCAGGCCCTCTAAAGGGTCTTTGTTCATTAACCAAAGCTAAAGCCTCTTTTAAAAATTCACTATTAAAATCTTCACTTAAAACTTTTCCATAATAATTCATAGACCAGCATACATGAACATCATCATAAATAATTTCTTGTCCAGAAAAAAATGAAGCACCAAAGAATGAATCATAATATTGATATTTTCCATTATGATAACTATAATCATGAGAATCCTTTCTTAATGAATTCATTTTGTTTTTATGAGATGCGTATGTTGATTTTTTAGCTTCAACAAGAAAGGAAACAAGCTGATTTGTATTGGTAACTTGCGGTGTATCACTTCTACAATCATCATCTTTAATGAAGTGATCAATAGTTATTCCAAAAATATGTGATAAGTCAATGAGATATTCTAAACTAGGTGTAATGACACCATTCTCCCATTTGGTAATTGTTTGTCTAGATACACAAAGCTTTTCAGCTAATTCTTCTTGTGTGAGCATATTCTTTTTTCGATAATAAATCATTTTATCATGTAACATATATAGCCTCCTTGTCTATCAACAGTATAACATGAAGAATTTTCATACACTAGCAAGCAGAGTTTACATTTTTGCTACTTTGTTATCTTTAATGTTTTTGTTTCAGGAGATACTTTTTCTATAACTTGTTTGATTTTTACGGATGACTATGCTACATGTTAAATATTATAGAAATTATTGTTGTGTATATCCTGAAATTATCACTTTTAATGTTATCTTAATAGACTCGTTTTTTTTATTAACACTATCTTGATAGATTATTCTCTATAATATAATTGTAGGGAGGGGAGACATATGAAGAAACAACAAGATTTAGATGAATATTTAATATTAGAGGAATTTAGCCAGGAGATGAAAGAACTCTTTGCATATTGCCCACAAAAATGTGAAGAAAAAATATTAGAAGTTTTAAGTCGCTATCCAGATGCACCACAACCCCAAAATTTATTAGGTATTCTAGCGGAATATAAGAATAATAAGACTCTAGCTATGAAACACTATCGAGCTGCTTGGGCACTGGCTGCTGATTATTCTCCATCGAGTGCAAACATCTCCAGACTAGCAGAATTTGATTATCAAAGACAATACTATTTTCATGTTAAAGATGTTCAGCAAAAAGATGAAGAACAAAATACTTATCAATTTTTAAGAAGAGTATTGGGATAAAAACTATCATTTTTTATCTTTCTTAACATATACTTTATAAAGAGGGTTTTATTATTTTGATTATATAATTCATGATTTAGGTAAAAATAATGTTATTATTTTGCTTTTTTCAAAAAATGAAAGAAAAAGTGTTGACAAAAGAACATTGTCAATGTATTATAAACGCAAGTTAAAAGTGAAATCGAGGATCAGGAAGAGTAATTTGTTGAACGCTTCAAGCGAGGTAACATAGAGTGGAAGGTTACTAAGTAGAAACGAATGAAACGCACCTGTGAGAGTCCATTGGAAAGATAGTATAATGGAACGTCACCTGCGTTAAAGGCAAGAGTGGTTAGAAAATTTTCTAACAACGAGAGTGGTACCGCGTATATATACGTCTCTGGAGTTTTTCCAGAGGCGTTTTTGTTTTAGGAGGGTGATGATTATGCGGCGATTAGGGAGATATGAATTTTAATAAACAAAAATATAAAAGAAGAGGAGAAAAAAATATTATGGAAAAGAAACAATATAAAAAAGTTGTATTAGCATATTCAGGGGGATTAGATACTTCAATTATTATCTCTTGGTTAAAAGAAAATTATGGTTGTGAAGTGATTGCTGTAGCAGGAGATGTTGGTCAGGCAGATGAACTTGAAGGATTAGAAGCAAAAGCTTTAGCTACTGGAGCATCAAAATATTATGTTGCGGATTGTAAAGAAGAATTTGTGAATGATTTTATTTTTCCAGCAGTGAAAGCCAATGCTATGTATGAAGGAAAATATTTACTTGGAACATCACTTGCAAGACCAATTATTGCGAAGAAGTTAGTTGATATCGCAAAAGCTGAAGGTGCCGATGCAATTTGTCATGGATGTACGGGTAAAGGTAATGATCAAGTCAGATTTGAATTAACAATTAAGGCTTTTGCACCAGATATGGATATTATTGCACCTTGGAGAACATGGGAATTAAAAAGCAGAGAAGATGAAATCGAATACGCAGAGGCAAGAAATATTCCTTTAAAGATTAATAAAGAAACAAATTATTCAAAGGATAAGAACTTATGGCATTTGTCTCATGAAGGATTAGATCTTGAAGATCCACAAAATGAACCAATGTATGATAAGATTTTAGAAATGGGTGTCACACCAGAACAAGCACCTGATACACCAACATATATGACATTAACATTTGAAAAAGGTGAACCAGTTGCGTTAAATGGTGAGAAAATGAATGGTGTTGATTTAATTTTGAAATTAAATGAACTTGGTGGAGCCAATGGAATTGGAATTATTGACATGGTAGAAAACAGATTGGTTGGTATGAAATCAAGAGGTGTTTATGAAACACCTGGAGGAACAATTCTTTATAAAGCACATGGAGATTTAGAAGAAATTACACTAGATAAAGAAACACAGCACTTTAAACAACAGGTATCATTGAAATTAGCAGATATCTTATATAATGGTCAATGGTATACACCACTTACAAAAGCTTTATTGGCATTTATTGATGAAACTCAAAAAACAGTAAATGGTGAAATTAAATTAAAATTATACAAAGGAAATATTACAAATGCAGGGATGAGTTCACCTGATACATTATATAGTGAACAAACTGCTTCATTTGGAGAAGATGAAGATTATAATCAAATGGATTCACAAGGATTCATTAACTTATATGGTTTACCAATTAAGGTGAAAGCATTATTAGATCAACAAAGAAATAAATAGGGGAGTGAATATGATGGCATTATGGGCAGGTAGATTTAAGAAGGAAATTGATGAGAATGTGAATGCTTTTAATTCATCTCTTTCATTTGATGCAAGAATGTATAAACAAGATATTATGGGTAGTCAAGCACATGCTAAGATGTTAGAAAAACAAGGTATTATCAGTGCATCAAACTTAAAAGAAATTTTAGATGGATTAGATAAAATCTTACATGATCTAGAGAATGGTGATTTGTTATTTGATCCTACAGCAGAAGATATTCATATGTTTATTGAAAGTGAATTAACAAAACTCTATCCAGAAAGTGGCAAAAAGCTTCACACAGCAAGATCAAGAAATGATCAAGTTGCTTTAGATTTACGTTTATATACACGTGATGAAATGTTAGCAATAAAGCAGATGTTAATCAATATTATTGAAGTTATTATTGAACAGGCCTCTCATCATACAGAAACAATCATGTGTGGATATACACATTTACAACGTGCCCAACCTATAACATTTGCTCATCATCTTATGGCTTATGCGGAGATGTTCTATAGAGATATCACAAGAATAGATGATTGTTATGAAAGAATGAATGTTTCACCATTAGGGAGTGGTGCTCTAGCAACAACAACCTATTCAATTGATAGAAACTTTGTTGCTGAACAATTAGCAATGAAAGATATTACTTATAATTCAATGGATGGAGTGAGTGATAGAGATTACGCTATTGAATTTGCATCTGCTTTAGCATTAATTATGATGCATTTATCAAGATTCAGTGAAGAGATGATACTTTGGTGTTCGTGGGAATTTAAATATATTGAATTAGATGATGCTTATGCAACAGGTTCAAGTATTATGCCACAAAAAAAGAACCCTGATATTGCGGAATTAGTCAGAGGGAAAAGTGCTAGAGTGATTGGCGATGTTTCAACATTACTCACAATGATGAAAGGTTTACCTTTAGCCTATAATAAAGATATGCAAGAAGATAAAGAAGCTTTGTTTGATGCGATTGATACTGTTAAACTTTGTTTACCTGTCTTTACAGATATGTTGAAGACAATGAAAGTCAATACTGAGAAAATGAGGGAATTTGCAGCCAAAGGTTTTATTAACGCAACAGATTGTGCTGATTACTTAGTTAAACATGGAAAAGCCTTCAGAGATGCTTATAAAACAACGGGAGAATTGGTAGCTTATTGTATTGATCATGACCTTGTTTTAGAAACATTACCACTAGATATTTATCAACAACACGATCAAGCATTTGAAGAATCTATTTATGAAGCTATTTCATTGGATACATGTGTTATGAATAGGAAAGTTGATGGGGGACCATCACCTGTTGCTGTTCTTAAAAGTATTCAAATTATGAAAGAAAAGGTAGGTGCATTGTCTTGATAAAAGTAGGAATTATTGGTGTCAGTGGTTATGCAGGTGTAGAATTGTTAAGATTGTTATTAAATCATGATGATGTGGAAATTGTTTCCATAGGGGCAAGAAGTTATCAAGGACAACCTATCTCTGAAATGTATCCATCATTCTATGGAATATGTGATATGATTTGTGAATCAGATGATGATGTCTTAAAGAAAGCAGATATGATATTTGCATCTTTACCACATGGATTAAGTGAAAAATATGCAAAGTATTGTAATGACCATCAAAAGAAGTTTATTGATTTGGGAGCAGATTTTAGATTAGATAAGGAACAGGATTATCAAGAATGGTATAATCTTGATTACAATGAAAAAGAACTTCATCATAAACAGGTTTATGGTTTATGTGAAGTCAATAGAGATAAAATCAAGGAGGCAACAATAATAGGGAATCCAGGTTGTTATCCAACTTCAATAACATTAGGGTTATATCCTTTATTAAAAGAAGGTATGAATAAAAATAATCATTTCATTATTGATTCTAAATCAGGAACAACTGGAGCTGGAAAATCATTAAGTGAAGATACCCATTTTCCTAGATGTAATGAATCTTTCCATCCTTATAAATTAGCAACGCATCGACATACACCTGAGATTGAACAAGAGTTATCAAAAATGGCTCATGATGATATTCATGTGACTTTTGTTCCTCATTTATTACCAGTTAATAGGGGAATTGTATCAACAATCTATGTTGATTTAAAAGATGATATTCAATTTTCTGATATTATCAAAATATATCATGATTATTATGATCAAGAATATTTTATAAGAGTTTTAAAGACTGGAAAAGTCGCTGATTTAAAGTTTGTTAAATATTCTAATTTTTGTGATATATCATTACATTATGATAAGAGATATCATAAACTTATTATTGTTTCAACTATTGATAATATGGTGAAAGGTGCTGCAGGACAAGCTATCCAAAATATGAATATCATGTATGACATAGAAGAAACAAAAGGATTAAAGATGGTTTCACCATCTTTCTAGAGGGGGAAATAATATGAAGGAAGTAAAAGGTGGAGTTTGTGCTCCTTTAGGATTTCAAGCTACTGGAATACATTGTGGTATAAGAAAGAATAAAACCAAAAAGGATTTATCACTGATTGTGAGTGATGTCATGTGTCATGCGGCAAGCACATATACATTAAATAAAGTGAAAGGTGCACCTATTGTTGTTACGAAACAACATTTGTTAAATGGTGAAGCAAAAGCTATTATTTGTAATAGTGGTAATGCAAATACTTGTAATCCAAATGGTGAAGATATAGCTAATCAAGTCTGTGAGTTGTGTGCAGATGCATTAAATATCAAAGCAGATGATATTATTGTTGCATCCACAGGAGTTATTGGTCAGCCATTAGATATTACACCATTTCAAACACATATGGATAAACTTGTTTCATCTTTAAATAACAATGGAAGTGAAGCAGCATGTGAAGGAATTATGACAACAGATACTGTGAAAAAAGAATATGCTGTTGAATTTGAATTAAGTGGACAGACATGTCATATTGGTGCAATAGCTAAGGGAAGTGGTATGATTCATCCTAATATGGCAACAATGCTTGCTTTTGTGACAACTGATGTAGCCATTTCAAAAGAGATGTTAAATACTGTGATTCAAGAAGTTGTTGCAGATACATTCAATATGGTCAGCGTTGATGGTGATACATCAACAAATGATATGTTGAGTGTTATGGCTAATGGACTTGCTAAAAATAATATCATTATTGATAAAGATGCTGATTATGAAGTTTTTAAAGAAGCTCTTATGTATATTTGTATCTGTTTATCAAAAGGAATTGCTAAAGATGGTGAAGGTGCAACAAAACTACTCACTTGTACTGTCTCTCATGCTTGTTCTGTGCAAGATGCCAAAACTGTTGCTAAATCAGTGATTACGAGTTCATTATTCAAGGCTGCAATGTTTGGAAAAGATGCCAATTGGGGACGTATCTTGTGTGCTATTGGATATTGTGATGCATCTTATGATGTGGATAAGATTGAAGTGCATTTAGCGAGTCAAGCTGGTCAAATACTGGTCTGTCAAAATGGTAGGGGATATCCATTTGATGAAGATGAGGCATTAAAAGTATTGAGCGAAGATGAGATAGATGTTTTGATTAATTTACATGATGGATCACATCATGCAACTGCATGGGGTTGTGATCTCACTTATGATTATGTCAAGATTAATGGGGATTATAGAACTTAGAGGGGTTTATATATGGATAAAAATTCAATTGTAAAGGCAGAAGTCTTGTCACAGGCTTTGCCTTATATACAAAAATATAATAGTAAGATTGTTGTCATTAAATATGGTGGAAATGCTATGATTAATGAAGAACTGAAAATGAATGTCATTAAAGATGTTGTTTTATTATCAGAAATTGGTGTCAAGGTCATTCTTGTTCATGGTGGTGGTCCAGAAATTAATAGAACATTAGATAAAATGGGTAAAGAAACACAGTTTATTAATGGCTTGAGATATACTGATGAAGAGACAATTGATGTTGTTCAAATGGTTTTGGCAGGTAAAACAAATAAAGATCTTGTTAAACTCATTATGCAAAAAGGTGGAAATGCTGTTGGGATTAGTGGTGTTGATAACCAATTAATTATTGCAAAGAAGCATGAGTCAGAAGATGATTTAGGATATGTTGGAGATGTTGACAAAATCAATCCAAATATTATTATTGATATGTTAGATAAAGGTTATATTCCAGTCATTGCAAGTGTAGGCACTGATGAAGAAGGCCATACCTACAATATTAACGCTGATACTGCTGCTGCTGAAATAGCTGGGGCATTAGGAGCAGAGAATATGATTCTCGTGAGTGATATTCCAGGCTTATTAGCTGATAAAGATGATGAAGGGACATTGATTCCTTTGGTTCATGTATATGAAGTTAACAGTCTTATTGAAAAGGGGATTATTGGTGGTGGCATGATTCCTAAAGTCGACTGTTGTGTGAGAGCTATTCGCCAAGATGTAAAAAAAGCTGTTATTATTGATGGAAGAATACCACATTCTATTTTAATTGAAATGCTTTCTAAAGAAGGCATTGGAACAATGTTTAAAAGATAAACAAGGAGAGATATATGGTTAATTTAAAACAAAGAAGTTTTTTAACTTTAAAAGATTATTCTCAAGAAGAAATTAGATACTTGTTAGATTTAGCACATAAACTTAAAAAATCAAAAAAAGAAGGAAGAATTGGAAAAACATTAGAAGGAAAGAATATCGTTCTCCTTTTTGAAAAAACATCAACACGTACACGCTGTGCTTTTGAAGTTGCAGCTTTAGATGAAGGTGCTCATGTCACATTCTTAAGTAACTCACAAATGGGTAAGAAAGAATCAATAGAAGATACTGCAAAAGTATTAGGAAGAATGTATGATGGAATTGAGTTTAGAGGATTTCAACAGAAAACTGTTGAAGATTTAATGAAATATTCAGGAGTTCCTGTATGGAATGGTTTAACTGATGTTGATCATCCAACACAAACTTTAGCTGATTTTCTTACGATTGAAGAACATCTCAGCAAACCTTTAAATGAAGTTAAATTTGTTTTTACTGGAGACATTAGAAATAACGTTTGTTATGGTTTAATGTATGGAGCAGCAAAAATGGGTATGCATTTTGTATGTTTAGGACCAAAGAGTCTAGATATAAATCCAGAAGTTTTACAGTATTGCCAAACAGAAGCAGAAAAATCTGGTGGAAAATTAGAAGTTTTAGATAATGTTGAGGAAGCTGTTCAAGATGCAGATGTTATTTATACAGATATCTGGGTAAGCATGGGTGAAGATGAAGCTTTATACAAACCAAGAGTAGAAATGCTATCTCCATACAAAGTTACAAGTGAAATGATGCAGAAAACAGGTAAAGATTCAACAATCTTTATGCATTGCTTACCATCATTTCATGATTTTGAAACTGAAGTTGCAAAAGCAAAATATGAACAAGGAATTGATATTAGAGAAGTCGAAGATGAAGTCTTTAGATCATCACAATCTGTGGTTTTTGATGAAGCAGAAAATAGAATGCATACTATTAAAGCTGTCATGGTAGCAACAATTGGAGAGAATTTAGATTTATAAAAGTGAAAAGATTCAAATCTATAATATATAGACGTGAATCTTTTTTTTATTTATAAATAATGTAGAACAATATCTTTAAATTCTAATAGATTTTTAGTGTTTTTCATGATATTTAAGATATCCTGATTTTCAAATAATGAGAGTATAGATTCATTAATTGTTAAAAAGATTTGTTTATCAAGTTTGTTAATAGCAATGACCAATACTACATTGACATTATTATTTCCCCATATTATTCCTTTTTTACTCATAACAATACCAATCTTTGTTTGAAAAGCATCCATATGTACAGAATGAGGAATGGCAATATTGCCAAAAGAAGTAGAAGAGGCTTTCTCTCTTTCAAAAACATATTCCTTAAAAGAAGATGAGACAAAACCTAATGTTCTCATTTGATCACATACAATTTGAATAGTTTCTTCTCGAGATACATTTTCTAATGTAAAGAACAAATCTTTATGAAAGTATTGATCAAAATTATTAAAAATAAGTTCTTTTTTCTTTGATTGTTGAATTTCATAGATTTTCTCATGTATAGCTCGTTTTTGTTTATCTAAACGAAACGGTGAAATCAAAATGAATGAATAATGATAGTTTCTTTCATCTTTTATAAGAGTAATCAATAAATCAAAAGAATAAGACTCTAATTCTTCATAATCAGATACAATAGCATCTATAATTATATCATCAGAGAAATCCTTTAGTAATTGATTATATATCTTTTTTTTAATATTAAGATAGTGAGAACATAAAAGTACACACTTCAATTTATCTTTTGAAGTATTTTGTCTATCAATCTCATTTCCAATATGTAGAAAGATAAAAGCAACTTCATCTTCTGCTATTTCAATTTGATAAATATCTGATAACTTTAATGATATAAAAATGGCTATATCGTAGATAATTGGCCAATCTTTCTTGATTTGTTCTGATAAAGGATTCTTATTATATTTATTGAGTGAAGCTCTTGTAATTAATGATTGAATATGTAAAGCAAACGGAATAATAAAACTCTCATGACTTAAATTAATAGAATACAGTTCTGAAACTTCATTAATAATTTTATCAACTGTGTTCATATAATCAGACCTAATCACTTTTTTAATAACATCATAATTACCGTCAATAAAATAATTCACATTTGTTTTAAAAAGAATATATATTTCATTCTTTTCGTAAGCATTCAATGTTAATGAAAAGTCTTTTTCTATTCTTGAAGATAAAGCTTTAAGTAATTCTGAATCTTGAGAACTCTTTGTGATTACTTCTCTAATCTCTGAAAGATAATGCCCTTTTTTTACTCTTTCAATGAGAATAGAGAAGTGCAATAATAAATTCATATAAGAAAAATCATTTAAATTATATGCTCCTTTTCTAAAAAAATCATTTATAATATTTGTTATTTTTTCAATATCTTGATTATTAAATGATTGTTTTAATTTTTTTAAATCAAGGACACTATTCTTTGTTTCTTGAAGTATAATATGTGACAATAATGAACGCTTATCTTTCTCAGAACCTTTTATTTGTATAATGTCATTGTGTGTAACAAAATGAATACGAAATGTTTGGAACAGTGTGTTCATTTTTGTAAGATCACTTTTAAGAGTAGAATAACTCATAAAAAGTTCATCACAAAGATCAAAGATATTAAGTGTTTGATGTTCAATTAGTATCTTTTTTATAATATAATATGCTCTTTCAGAATAATTTTGAGGTAAAGATAATTGTTCTTCTAAAAAAGAAAGGTTGTTTTGTTTTATGATAGTATACCCTTGATGAGAAGAAAAGATGATTTTTTGATTTGTCATTGAATTGATATCTTTGACATATATTTTAACGGTTCTTATAGAAATATTGAGAAATTTGGCTAACTGTATGGCTGTACAGGGGGCGTTTTTTTCCATAAGATAAAGAATTAATTTTTTCTTTTTATTTGTTAACATTTTATCACCCTCATTTTGATTTTATTATAATGTAATCAAAATATGAAATCAACTAATGAAGTTCACTATACAGTGCAACTTTTTATTTTTGTGCTTTATTATGCACGAGGGTGTGCAAAAGTGAAGTTGAGACATCTTTTATATTAAACTATAATGAAATTACCATAGAGGAAGGAGAGAGAAAAATGGAAAATATAAAAGTTTTATTATGTTGTGGAGCAGGTTTATCAAGTGGTTTTTTAGCACAAAGAGCAAGAAAATCGGCTAAAAAAAGAAATCTGGATATAAAGATAGAGGCTAAAAGTGAGACTGAGGCTATATTACATTTAAAAAAAATCGATATCTTATTATTGGCACCTCATTATGAAAATTTTAAAGACAAATTCACAGAGTTAGCAAAACCATTAGATGTCGCAGTAGGGGTAATTCCACAAAATGTTTATGGAACTTTGGATGGTGATAAACTCATTGAGTATGCATTAGAACTTTATAAAAATAAAGAATAGATAAAAATAGAGGAAAGTGGAGGATGAAAATATGAATCGTTTTATGGATTGGTTAAGCAATTCTTTTACACCAACAATGAATAAGTTTGCACAAAGACCTTGGGTAGCTGCCTTATCAAGTTCCATGCAGAAAATTATTCCATTTATTTTAACAGGATCAATTATTCATTTATATAATGTTTTACGATCTTACATAACAACTTTACCAAATTTAGTGAGAATCATTAATTTCTCGTTTGGAATGTTAGGGCTATTAACTGCATTTATGGTTGCTAATCAAGTGATGGAGAAATTAGGACATACCAAATATACCATTAATGCAGGTTTAACTGCTATTTCAGTATTTTTAATGTTTATTAAACCAATTATTAATGACAATGGAGTTCTAACTGTTGAATTCGCACGTTTTGGACCTACTGGTATTATTGTTGGAATTGTTGCAGGGTATTTAGTATCTATTATATTTCATTTCATTGGGAAGAGAGATTTATTAAGTGAATCAAGTTTACCAGACTTTGTTATTGGCTGGGTTCAAAATATTATTCCAATTTTTACATCAATTGCTGTAGCAGTATTATTAACTTTCAAGTTTGATATAGATTTATTTGCACTTATATTAAAAGTGTTTTCTCCAATTCAAGGATTTGGGCAAACTTTACCTGGTTTTGTTTTACTCATTTTCTTAATGACATTCTTTTATACATTAGGAATATCTCATTGGTTATGGAATGGAATTAAAACACCTATTTTTATGGCTGGCATTGCAGCAAATATTGCAGCTGTAGAGCAAGGCTTATCTGCAACTAATATAGCAACGAATGAAGCTGTTTTTACTGCTGGTTTGATTACAATGGGAGGTATGGGAGCAACATTGACATTAAATTTGTTAATGTGTTTCTCTAAATCAAAAAGTTTAAAGACAGTAGGAAGACTCTCAATTTTACCATCTATTTTCAATATTAATGAACCCATTATGTATAGTGCACCAATTGTTATGAACCCATTATTAATGGTACCAATGTGGATTAACGCTATCACAGGGCCGTTAGTTATTTGGTTTACAATGAGAAGTGGATTCTTGAATATTCCATCTAAAATGATTCAAGTAGGACAAATTCCTGCACCATTATCTAGTGTTATGATTACAGAAGATTTACGTGCAATTATTGTCTATATTCTTTTGTTTATCATATATCTTGCAACATGGTACCCATTCTTTAAAGTCTATGAAAAACAAAGAATAACGGAAGAGGAATTTGAAGCAACAAGTAAATAAAATAGAAGGGAATAAGAAACAATGATATATGCAGATGAAGAATTATTAGAGCAAGAAAATGAATTAAATACAGTTGCTATGGAGATTATTTTACATGCTGGTCATGCTAAAACATTGGCTGATGAAGCTTTTCAACTTGCAAAAGAGGAAAAATTTAAAAAAGCATATGAAAGAATAGAAGAAGCTACAACTTATGGTATTTTAAAAGCACATCAATCTCAAGTGCAAGTTATTCAAGATGAAGCACAAGGAATTATTCATAAACCTTCTTTGCTATTCAATCATGCTCAAGATCATTTAATGACAATAATGTCAGAGGTTCAGACAACAAAGAAACTGATTGAATTATATGAACTAATAGTTAATAGATATGGCTCAATAGGAGGTTCGCTCAATGGATAATAACACGTTTGCTTTCCCTTCTCATTTCTTATGGGGTGGAGCAACAGCAGCATGTCAAATTGAAGGTGCTTACAATGTTGATGGGAGAGGACTTTCTACATCTGACATTCATAAATATGATACTGGTTTGGATAGGAAAAAGTATCGACATAAATTAGTGGAAAATGAACATACAAGTGCAACTTTGTCTGCTGCGATAGCTGATAAAGAAGGGTATTATCCCAAAAGATTTGGAAATGGGTTTTATTATCGATATAAAGAAGACATTGCTTTAATGAAAGAATTGGGATTGAATAGTTTTCGTTTTTCAATCTCATGGTCACGAATTTTCCCTAAAGGTGATGAGTTAGAGCCAAATCAAAAAGGACTTGAATTCTATGATAGAGTGATTAATGAGGTTATTAATGCAGGGATGGAACCAATTGTTACGATGTTCCATTATGATATACCACTTCATCTTTTAACACAATATGGTGGTTTTAAAAATCCTAAATTGATAGAGTTTATGACAAGGTATGCAAGAGTTCTTTTAAATAGATATGGTGATAGAGTGAAGTATTGGATTCCGTTCAACCAAACAAATTTAATTCAATATTGTTCTTTTAAGTCTTTAGGAATTTTAAGGGATCAAACAGATAATCTTGTGGAAGATCAATATCGTGCTATCCATAATCAATTTCTTATTAATGCAAAAATAAAAAAATATGCGAAGTCATTAAATTCTCATATAGAAATTGGCATCATGTTAGCAGATTGCACATATTATCCACGTACTTGTAAGCCGCAAGATATTGTTTTTGCTATGAAAAGAATTCGTATGCAATACTTTTATGCTGATGTTCCTTTAAGAGGAGAATATCCTGGTCATATGTTAAGGTACTTCAATGAAAATAATATTCGAATTGATATAAGCGAAGAAGATAAAAGTCTTCTTAAAGAGAATACTTTAGACTTTTTAGCATTCTCTTATTACTATTCAAGGACACTTGATTCTCAAAAGAATACAATGGATCCAGCCACTATTAGTGAGAATCCTTATTTAAAAAGTAATGATTGGGGATGGACGATTGATCCATTAGGGTTATATAATGCTATAAGTCAATATTGGGATCGTTATCAAAAACCAATAATGATTGCTGAAAATGGTTTTGGTTATGAAGATGTATTTGAAGATGGAGTGGTTCATGATGATTATAGAATAGATTATTTAAGACAACATATTTTAGTTGTTGGTGAAGCGATTAAAGATGGTGTAAATGTCTTTGCCTACTTACCATGGGGGCCAATTGATTTAGTTAGTTCAGGAACTGCTGAGATGAGCAAGAGATACGGTTTTGTTTATGTTGATTTAGATGACTATGGAAGAGGAACAGGTGAGCGGTTTAAAAAAGATTCTTTTTATTGGTATCAAAAGGTTATTGCTAGTCATGGTACAATTTTATAATATATAATTATTTAATATTAAAAGGGGAGATAATCAGTTTTTCTGATTATCTCCTTATAAATTAAGTATTTTGAGATCTTTATTTAAACTTATTTTCTGGCAACTACACAAATTGTATTTTCTTGACAATTATTTTCACCAGCAACATTCCCATAAAAAGAAATATCTTGAAAACCAACAGCTTCCAAATCATTTTTTAATTCTTGAACAGTAAAAGCATGTTCCCAAACATTATAATGACAAATCTCATCTTCCGTGATGACAACATATTGATTTAAGTAAGTATTCTGCTCACTATAACAATAAAAGGAATGGAGAAGGAGATGAGGAGAACTACTCCAAAATCCATTGTCTTGTGCCTCCCAACTACGCTCTTCTTTACAACCATAATATTTAGCTGGAGTAAAAACATCAAATATGAAAACGCCCTGTTGTGATAAGACATGATAAACTTTCTTAAGAAGAGTATGTCTTTCTTGAGGAGATAAAACTCCATAATCACAATATATAAGTGTTACCAAATCAAATGTTTTTTGAAATTCATACTCAATATAACTATTTAATATATAATCTATATTCATATTATTTTTCATAGCGGATTGTTTGGCATACATAATAGATCTTTTAGAAATATCTATTCCAGTCACATAATATCCTCTATTATAAAAACGTTCAGTATAAATTCCAGGTCCACATCCTAAATCTAAAAGATTATGATATTTTGTTGGAGGGAAAAGTTCAGATATCCAATTTACAGATTTATTCACGAACTTAATATTTCGTGATGCAGAGTCTAAACTTTCATCTAAATGTGCTTGAAGCATACCTTTTGAAACATAATCATTATCCCATATATTATATTGTGTTTTTTCATATAATTTTGGTTTAACTTGTAAAAAACTTAATAATTTATCCATATTTTCTATCCTTTCAATTATTTAACGGTAACTATATAAATAAAAAAACTGTGGCATTTCCACAGTCAAAATTTCTTAAACATATGTGGAAAATTTAAATAATCATTTATGCACAATGAAAATAACCTGTTTTTAACAGGAGTATTTAACTCTGTGATTGTGATTATTTTTGTTTCCACGTTTCACTTATGTTACTGATTTTGCAACATCAAGTGCGCCGGATAGAATCATCTCCCTATATAGTTACCGTGCATCTATTATATAATGAATGATTTATAAAAGCAATAATGTTTTTTGATTCAATTGACCATAGTATGCTTTATCTTTAATAAGTATCAAATTTCTATTCAAATCAACAAAATTGTGCAACTATTTACAATTGATTATATGCTATAATTTGGTAAAATAAATATGTAAAAAAAGGGAGGAAAGAAAAATGAAAAAATTGTTAAGTGTTTTATGTATCTCATTGTTGTTATTAGGGGCTATGCCTGTTATTCATGTACATGATGATAAATGTGGATATGATCCTAAGACACAAACAGGTTGTACATTTGAATATGGTATTGCACCATGTGAAGATAGACTTCCTGGAGCTTAAAAGGAGGGAACATGATAAATAATTTTGGTGGGATTATTAAGCTTAATAGAATTCAGCAAGGACTGACGTTGGATTATATTAGTTATAAAACGGGAATCTCAAAGAGTCAAATAAGTAGAATAGAAAGAAATAAAGAACAGATTACATTTGAAAATGTTGTTAAAATTTTCTCTGTTATGAATATTGAAGTGAGTAATGAAAATTTTGAAACACAATTTGAAAAAGATTTTCAGACTTTTTGTATATGTTAAAGATATTGAGAACTCATATAAAGTAATTAGAAGTTATAGTGATAAAATCAAATCTTCATTATCATATATTAAATATTTATTATGTGAATTAATTTATATGGTAATGAAAGGATATTCACAAAAGATTGAGACTTATCTATTTATTGAAAAATACTTTGAGTATCTTGAGTCTTATCAAATTCAATTGTTTTATGATTATCTTGGAGTTATTTCATATGGAAATAAATTATATAAAGAAAGTTATAATTATTATAATCAAGCGTTTTCGTATAGGGGTAATGATTATTCTAATGCAATGGTTTATTTTCATAGAAGTATTCCATTAACAATCTTTGGAGAGTTAAGTGATGCCTTAGAATGTGCTATTCAGGCAAGGGATATATTTACAAAAACAGTCAATATAAAAAGATTAACTTCAGTTAATTTTCAAATTGCAGTGATATATTCAATGAATGGTCATTTTAAACAATCAGAAAAATTGAATCTTGCATGTATTGAAGCCTTCAATAATTTGGGGATGGTTAAGGAAGTTGAAGATACATATAATAATTTAATATGGGGTTATGTGCGTTCAAGAGAGTTTGATAAAATTATTGATTTAGAAAATAAGGCTCTAGATATTATGCATCACGATCATTGTATCTGTTTTTATCTATCTTATGCTTATTATAAACTTCAAAACAAAAAGAAGGCATCTGAGTATATTAGAAAAGCTAAAGTTCAAATGAATAATCCAACTGAATATATGAAAGCAATGATTAATGCATTCCAAGTTTATTTATCAAAATCCAGTGATGAAAGAAAAGAGAAACAGTTATTAAAGGTTCATCAAATTACTAAAGAAACAAGACAATATGATTTGGAAGTATTTACAATGGAATTGTTAAGGGAATTTTATCAATCTGTTCATAATACTGAAAAAGAATATGAATGCATGGAGAAACTTATTCAGTATTATAAAAAAAGAAGATAATGTTGAAGGAAATCTCACTATTGTAGTGGGATTTTTGAGTTTTTCATGGATTTTTTGTGCAACTTTTAATTATTGACTGATGTAAATCGTTTTAGTATCTTAAAGATAAGGAGATGATAGTATGAAAAAATATTTAAAATTAATTGCAATTTTATCTGTTACATTTTGTACTTTCTTATCTACAAGCAGTGTTGTAAAGGTTATGGCATTAGAAGGTATTAGTACATATGATTCGGTGACAGAAGGGGGATCTGGTACTTGTTATTTTTCATCTGGATCACAAACCTATTCGAGTACAAAAAAAGGTTCAAAAACTTTTGAGTTAACCTCAGTATCAGATTACACAAAATATATTAATGTAGAGATAACAATTACAAATGGGTACATTAAGGATGAATTAAATGGTGGAAAAACAGTTCTTTCTTCATCAACAGGTGGTAGTAAAACAGGAACATTAAAAACTTCTGGAAAAAAAGCTAGATATACATTTGTTTCATATAATGGAAATGTAAATGGTTATAAAATTACAAGATACTATGCATATGCATAATATTCTCTTGAGATAGATAAATAAGATTGGCAGTCATGTCAATCTTATTTATCTATCTATAACTAGTCTTCGTTTGATTATGTTTCAATTTAAAAAATTATTTGTTAAATAATTATAAAAGAAAAGTATGAAATATGTTTAGATATAATCAAGTTAGAAAGGAAAAGCAGTTTATGAAAATTAATAATATTACGAAAATATATCATAATAAATATAATATTATAGAGGCAATAAGTGATATTACATTAGAATTTAATCTTTGTGGACTGATAAGTATTTTAGGACCAAGTGGATCTGGAAAAACAACTTTATTAAATATAATATCTGGTAAGGATAAAAATTATACAGGTGAAATAATAGATAATAATAATATAGAAATTATTGAGCAAGAATTCATGTTATTTGAATCACTAAGCGTATTTGATAATTTAACACTAGTAGCAAGCACCAATAAAGTCATTCACATATTAAAAGAATTCCAAATGCTGAATTATAAAGATAAAATTGTAAAACAACTTTCTAATGGACAAAAGAAAAGAGTTCAAATTATGAGATCATTACTTGTTGAACCAGATATTCTTTTGTGTGATGAACCAACAGCCGCTTTAGACTATGAGAATAGTCAATTTGTATTAGAGATGCTTTCAGTTATAAGTCAAAAAAAATGTGTGATTATGGTGACGCATGAAGTTGCTCTTGCAGAAATGTACAGTACTCGAATAATTAAGATTGATAAAGGGAAGATTCAAGAAGATAAACTTGTTAAGGAAACGACCCCCTTACATACACAGCTTCATTCTCATTCTAGAAAAAGTTTTATGGAACATGTGAAATTTGTCTTGAGAAATATAAAGTCAAGATGGATGTTATCACTGTTAAGTTTGTTTGTTTTGTTTGTTTCAGTGATTGGTGTTTATGCATCATTAAATATGTATAGTACAGTGGAGGAAACTTCAAAAAATGATTTAACGAACTATTATGGTAAAAATATTATTGCTTTAACCCCACATCAAAAGAAAGTGGACTCAAAAGACTTTTGGACACATTTTGATAATATAACTTATCAAGATATAAACAAAATACTATCAGAGATTCCAGAAATACAAGCCTATACTTGTGGAATTGACAGAGCAAATTACGCCTACATTGCTGGAGAAAAAGAATCCCCTTATCAGAAAATATTTGAAGAAAAAAATGATGATGGACTATATTATACATGGATGCCAATAGTGCCTTATGTTATTTTAAACAGGCAAGATTCGCAAGATACAGGAAGAGTTTATCAATTGAAAGAGGGAGCCAATCTCAATGTTTCTTATGGAAAACAGTGTCAAAAAAAAGATGAGGCTATGCTTAGTTATCAAACAGCATTATATTATGCAAAGATATATGGATATGATGATGTAGAAAAATTATTAAATCAAGAAATTTCTTTTTATCAGACTATTGATAACGGAATCATTATTGACTCACCATATAGATTGAAAGTGACAGGTATTTTGACAGAGTCAAATCGCTACGAATATCAAATATTTACAGCTAATGGAGTATTTGATAATCTTCAGTCTGAAGTTTTTAATGTTCCAATTGAGAAATGGGTTTATGATTATGTTGATTTTATGGTTGATCCACAATCCTCTATAGGTGAAGTTATTGAGAAAATAAACACTATTTATCAAGGAAAACAAAGCAATTTTGATAGAAAGGCATATGGTGAAATAAGCAGTTTTGATTTACGTCTTGCAGGGGCAGTAAGTCCTAATACCTTACCTGAAATTGATGTGATTTCATTAGTCAAAGTAAGTCTTATAGTTATTATCATGACAATCGTCATTTATGCAATTATAGAGTCTTTCTTTTTAACAAGAAGAAAAAAGGAAAATGACATTCTTAAAAGGTATCAATATAACGTTATTATTGTAACATGTGTTAAGAACTTTATCTTTTTGTTAATGATAGGGTTGATTTTCGTAATATTTGGTCGTTATATTTGTGAGGCAATAAACTCAATTGTCAATGTGATTTTTAGATCTTACAATACTAAAAATACGATTGTAATTTTGGATTATATGAGTTTGACTGCATCACTAGGAATATGTTTTACCTTAATATTCATAGAGGAGGTTATCTTTAATGGTATTAGTACTAGAAAACATAACTAAGAAATATAATAATCAAATATTGTTTGATAATGTAAATTTAGATATTCAAAAATATGGTTTATATTATATTAATGGAGAAAGTGGAAGCGGAAAAACAACCCTTTTATCTATTATTGGTGGATATGAAGGATTTGAAGAAGGTAAGAGAAGAGTTGATAATTCTCTTTCTTTTGCGTATATATTTCAAAACTTTGAACTCATTCAACAATTAACAATATCAGAAAATATTTCTTTATACCAAAAATTAAGCAATGATGAAAATCCTAATAAAGATGTAATTATAGAACAATTAGGATTAAATGAACTTCTTGACCATTTTCCACATGAACTTTCTCATGGACAACAACAGAGGGTTGCTATTGCAAGAGCACTTATGCAAAATACTGATGTTATACTATGTGATGAGCCCACTGAATCTTTAGATAATGATAATAAAGAAATTGTTATGAAACTTTTAAAAAAACTTTCAATAAATCATATTGTAATTGTTGTATCACATGATCAAGAACTCATGAAAAACTATTATGATTGCCAATATCAAATTATGAATCATGTCTTAAAACTTGTAGAAGATAAAAATGTTTGTGAGTATTTTACATATCCATTAAAAATATCAGAACGTATCAATAACAAATATCTTTTAAAGGTAATTAATAAAATCACATTAAAAAGAAATTGTTTTTATTATGGTCTCATATTATTTTTTACATTATTTATTTTTATAAGTATGAGAGCGAATTTACAACTTCTGGATAAAACAAATATAGATATAAAATCTTTAAATGATCATACGATTTATGTTACAGAAACAAGTTTAAATGGTGCACAAAGATATATTCAAGAAGCAGATGATTATCGCAAGGTTTATGCATTTGAAAATCAAGTTGCATTTGAAGAAAAAACTATCAATTTAAAAATACATTCACTTCCTAAGGAGTATCATAAGTTGAATTTCATTGCAGGTGATGATTCTCAAGAGCAGGGTATTATTATTAATCAATTTGCTGCTCAAAAAATTCAAGAAGCAACAAGTATGAGTTTTCAAGATATGATAGGAAAAACAATAACGTTAAAACTTGGAGTAAATTATACTGTTAAAGAATTTAATTTTCCCATATCTGGAATTGTAGAAGAATACAGTGAACTATATACGACCCAGTTATATTATCCTTACGAGACAGTTGTAAATGAACTTAAACACACATATATTAATGAATCAAATAGTGATTTATATACTTATTATCATACTCAATATAATCAAGGATATGAATTGTTTTATGATCTAGATAAGAATACTCAAGATATATATCAACAGTTACAAAAAAGTTATGGGATTATTTGTATGAATGATTTATTAGAAATTACGAATATCCAAAATCATTACGCAGATCTCATCCAATTCATATTTCAGGGTATTATTTATTTACTTATTGGGGTTATTATTGTCTTTATAAGTTTTTTTGCATTCCAGGATTATAGGAAGCAAGCTGGTAATTTTGCCATTATAAATGCTCTTAATATTTCATTAGCAAAAATTGAAAGAAATTATGTTTATATGAACAGGTTACTATTTATAATAACAATGACAGTAGCTATATTATTAGTACAACCATTATATTCCATTTTTTTATTTATTTTAACTATGTTTGTAAACCTAGAAATATATAACCAGACACAAAGTTTTATTTTAAATGAAGTGATTATGAGTATTGTGTTTTTTGTGATTTACACTTGCATGTTATATATGAGTATCAGGAGATATCATCATAAAAGTATGTCAGCAATCATGAAGGAAAATAAGGATATGTAAATTATTGGAATATATTTAATTATTTATCTGTAACCATATTTCAATTAAAATACGAATCACAATTAATCTTTTTGTTAAATTTTAAACTTCTTCATTGTCTTAACAAGGAATGTTATAATATAAGTAGCTTTTTAAAATTAATGGTTATATATCAAATGGACTTACTAAAAGGAAATGAGTAAGAAAGAACAAATATTTATGAAAATGAATAGAATTCATTTTTTGTATACTTGTTTAGAAAGTCATTCGGTAAAATGTCAAGAAAATAAATAAAATCTTTTTTAGATAAAT
>ENA-ORML01000835-ORML01000835.1-human-gut-metagenome-genome-assembly--contig:-NODE-835-length-32000-cov-7.446173_pt1 | contig 32000 bp, 25 predicted proteins | sample MGYA00242103_ERZ508995 | MGnify/ENA primary metagenome ERZ508995 (study PRJEB26280, sample SAMEA2338702) | human gut metagenome | biome: human gut; feature: human-associated habitat; material: faeces... | reverse complement strand
TTTACATTGCTGCGCAACCTGCCGCAGTACTTTAACGACGGCACGTTCTCGTTCTTCAACATCCTGCCCGACCTGACCACCACGCCGAGTGCTTCCTTTGCCGATGGCTTTATGGTTGCACTGCCTGCGCTGGTTTGCCTGATCCTGTTTGCCGTCCTGACCCTGATTCCGCAGCTCTATATGTCGCGCAACCAGACCGGCCAGCAGGCTCAGAGCATGCGTATGATGGCCGTTGTCATGACGGTCATGATGCTTTGGATGGGCTGGAGCCTTCCCGTTGGTGTTCTGCTGTACTACGACGTCTCGTCTGCTTGGCAGGTTATCCAGCAGATTTTTGTGACGCAGAAGGTCATCGACAAGGCGAAGGCTGATGAGGAGGAGCGTCTTAAGAACGCTCCGCTGCAGGTTGAGGTCACTCGTCGCGAGAAGAAGCCGCGCCCGCACAAGAAGAAGTAGTGGGATATCAATCTTATTTAGGTACCTAACTTTTGGAGTACGTTATGTCTGAAGAGATCATCGAGGATATGCTTGAGGAGGTTGCCCCGCAGGTCGCGGGCGATTATCCCGAGATTGCACAGCGCTACAAGGCTGGTGAAGAGCTGACCGATGAGGAGCTCGACACCATTGCCGATGTTGCTATTTCCATCCTGCGTTCCATCCTTTCGCACTTCGATGCCGCCAACTCTCCTATCGATGAGTATGAGGGCGACGAAGGTGAGCTGATTTTGGATGTAACGGCTCCCGACCTTGCTGTTCTCATTGGCCGTCATGGTCGCACCCTTGATGCCCTTCAGGTTATGTTCTCTTTGCTGGTGAGCCGCAAACTTGGCTTTAGGTATCCGGTTGTAGTGGACGTCGAGGGATACAAGAGCCGCCGTCAGGACAAGGTTGCCTCCATGGCTCAGTCTGCTGCCGAGCGTGCCATTCGCACTCATAAGAGTGTTTCGCTTCCGCCCATGAATGCCTACGAGCGTCGACTGGTTCACATTGCACTTCGTGGCAATGATGCCGTCGATACTCATTCTGAGGGTTCTGACCCTGATCGCCATGTGGTGATTGTTGCTCGATAATCTACTCGAGTTTATGCTAAGGGGACGTGGTTTCCACGTCCCCTTTTTTTGTCAAAAGTTCTCGATACGCTGATTTTTGTCAGAAAGGAGCTTTCGTTGTTAGTACTTACTGATCAGCAAGCTGACGAGATGTTGAGTCGTCTAGCTTTCTATTGCAAAGAGTATTCCTTGAGCGTAACTGATGTTGAGCTGAGGAAATGTATTCAGCATTTGGATTTGGTTCTAGAAACAAATAAGACAACCAATCTCACCCGTATTCTTAACGTTGAAGATGCTGCAGTACTTCATATCCTCGACTCACTTGTTTTGCTCCCCTATATCAACAAGGCTCCTGAGGGAGCTTTGCTCGATATGGGAACAGGTGCGGGCTTCCCTGGTATTCCATTAACCATAACCACGCATCGTAAAGCTACTTATATTGACTCTGTTGGCAAGAAGGTTGATGCGGTAAATTCCTTTGTCCATGCTCTTGGATTGAAACATGCCCATGCGGTTCATGATCGTCTTGAAGAATATGCTCGGAGCCATAAGAAGCAGTTCTCTGTTGTAACCGCCCGCGCACTGGCCCCTCTACCGATTCTTGTTGAGTATGCGGCTCCGTATCTGAAGGATGGAGGTCTATTTGTTATAACCAAGGGCAATCCTTCGGATGAGGAGCTTGCTTCCGGCATGTCAGCAGCTAAGATTTGCGGCTTCACTTTGCTTCTGAATGACGCAATTGATTTGCCTGAAGGCTTGGGTCACAGGGAGTTCATTGTTCTTAAGAAGAGTCATCCAGCATCTGTCTCATTGCCTCGTGCAAATGGCGTGGCAAAGAAGAATCCGCTTGCCTAGATGTTTCACGTGAAACATAATGGATACTAACAACTTGCAGTGTTTCACGTGAAACATGGCGGTTGATATCGATTCGGAATGTTTCACGTGAAACATCCTCCGTTTGACAGCTTTAATACACACCAGGAGGGACCGTGGGATTTCGCGACGTTAAGCGTTCTAAGAGCGCAAAAGACACGCGTATCATTGCAATCATCAATCAAAAAGGCGGCGTCGGTAAGTCAACGACGGCCGTAAACCTTGCAGCAGCACTGGGTGAGCAGGGTCGTAAGACACTGATTGTCGATTTTGATCCGCAGGGAAACAGCACCAGTGGATTCGGAATTGAAAAAGAAGACCTTGATCACTGCATCTATGATGCATTGTTGAATGATGTGCCGGCAGAATCGCTTGTTCTTGATACAAATTGTAAAAAGGTATTCGTTATTCCGGCTACAATTCAACTTGCAGGCGCGGAAATTGAGCTCGTAAGCGCAATTGCTCGTGAAACCCGCCTCAAAGATTTGCTTGAGCCGATTCAGGACGAGTTTGACTTTATTTTCATTGACTGTCCTCCTTCGCTCGGCCTGCTTACTATCAACGCTTTGACCGCAGCAGACAGCGTTTTGATTCCGATCCAGTGCGAATATTACGCACTCGAGGGCGTTACGAAGCTGCTTGAGTCAATGAAGATGGTCAAATCACGGCTGAACAAGGGCTTAGACACCTATGGTGTGCTTATGACCATGTATGACTCGCGTACTTCACTATCGAATCAGGTTGTTGAGGAGGTTCAATCGTACTTTGGTGATAAGGCGTTTAAGACGCTAATCCCCCGTACGGTTAAAATCTCCGAAGCTCCGTCTTTTGGAGAACCGGTAATTACCTATGCACCTCAAAATAAGGGTGCAAAAGCATATATGAACCTTGCAAAAGAGGTGATCAAGCGTGCCTAGTGTAAAGAAACGTGGCGGATTGGGACGTGGACTCAATGCTTTGGTCTCAGAGGCCGAGTATGAGACCGGCGGTTCGGCTGCATCGGCTTCAAATGCCGCATCTGAAACAAAACTACCTATTGAGGATATCGTTCCCAACCCTAATCAGCCGCGAATTCACTTTAACGAAACTGAACTTCGCGAGTTGAGCGAGTCAATCCAAGAACATGGCGTTTTGCAGCCGCTTTTGGTTCGCAAACATGGAAACGGCTATGAGATCATCGCTGGTGAGCGTCGTTACCAGGCGTCAAAGCTTGCTGGCCTTGAAGAATTGCCAGTCATCATTAAAGAGGTAAATGATGAAGAGATGCTGGCTCTTGCTCTTATCGAAAACCTTCAGCGTTCTGATCTGAATCCCGTCGAAGAGGCTAAGGGCTATCGCCAACTCATTGATGCCAGCGGGATGACCCAGGAGGCATTGTCCAAGGCAGTAAGCAAGTCACGCTCTGCAATTACAAACTCGCTGCGTCTTCTCGATCTCCCCGAAGTAGTTCAGCAGATGATTTTTGAGGGTAAACTTACTGCTGGTCATGCACGTGCGATTCTTGCAGTTCCCTATGAGGACGCGCGTATTCGACTTGCAGAGAAAGTTGTTACAGAGGGCCTTTCCGTAAGAGCGACAGAAAATCTTGCTCCGTTGTTTTCTGCCGGAGAGACACCTAAGACGCCGAGGCCTGCAACGCCTCAGTCTTTTAAAAAGGCTGCCCGCGTGCTTCGTCAGGTTTTTAATACCAACGTGCGTGTGAAGAGCTCGCGTGGAAAGAATAAGATTGAGATTGAGTTTAAAGACGAGGAAGAGCTCTCTCGTATTCTTGGCGAAATGATTCAGTTTGATCAAGGAGGCCAAGATGAGGAATAAGATTTTAACAGCGATTGCATTGGTGACGACTGTCGCGGCTGGTGCCTTTGCTGGCTATAGGATCGCTACAGACGATGAACTTCGAGGTCGTTTGCTTCGTAGCGCGCAAGATATCGTCGATACTTCCAAAAAGAAAATGGATGTTATGACAGAAGATGTTGCCATGCGTACTGCTCAGGTAACGAAGAATCCCAAGATTAATCAAGGTTGGGTCAGCAACCAATGGGAAAATGTAGGCTATTAGGTACCTAACAATTACTCAGCATATTTTGAGGGGTCCTTGTCTGATTCATGAGACAAGGACCCCTTATTTTGGCCGTAAAAATGGGACAGGTAGCAGCTGATTCAAAATTAAGGTCAATAAATGAAACGACCCCGGTTGCATATTCTGTAACCGGGGTCGTTCGATGTTTCACATGAAACGTTTTGGGATGCGACTCCCCTATGCGTTCTTCTGAACTTTGAAGCGCTGCTTCAGCTGTCCGCAAGCGGCGTCAATATCGTTACCACGGGAGTTACGAATCGTGGTCTCGATGCCACGGGACTCAAGACGACGCTGAAGATCCTCAACCTTATGAATCGGCGACGGCTTGAGCGGGCTACCCTCGATGTCGTTAAGCTGAATGAGGTTAACGTGGCACAGCGTTCCCTCGCAGAAGTCGCAGAGCGCCTGCATTTCGGGATTCGTATCGTTGACGCCTTCGATCATGGCATACTCATAGGTCGGGCGGCGGCCGGTCTTCTCGGTGTAGAGCTGAAGCGCTTCGTGAAGGCGAAGCAGCGTGTACTTCTTAACACCGGGCATGAGCTTATTGCGCGTCGACTGGATGGCGGAATGCAGGGAAACGGCAAGCGTAAACTGCTCGGGGATGTCGGCAAATTTGCGAATACCGGGAATAACGCCGCTGGTAGAGACGGTGAGGTGACGAGCGCCGATACCGATGCCATCGGGGTCGTTGAGGATTCGCAGCGCCTTGAGAACCTCGTCGTAGTTGGCAAACGGCTCGCCCTGGCCCATGAAGACAACGCTCGTGGCGCGCTCGCCAAAGTCGTTGGATACATGAAGTACCTGGTCGACGATCTCTTGAGCGGTCAGAGAGCGCTTGAGGCCGTTGAGACCGGTAGCGCAAAAGGCACAGCCCATGCCACAGCCTGCCTGGGTGGAAACGCAGACGGAAAGCTTGTTACGACGGGGCATGCCGACGGTCTCGACGGAAACGCCGTCGTGGTACTCGAGCAGATACTTGCGAGAGCCATCTTTGGAAACCTGCTTGGTGAGTTCAGTCGGCGTGTCAAAGGCGAAAGCCTCTTTAAGCTGCTCGCGGAAAGCCTTGGGAAGGTTGGTCATATCGTCAAACGAACAAACGTTCTTCTCAAAGACCCATTCGATGAGCTGCTTCGCGCGGAAGGCGGGCTGGCCAAGCTCGGCCACGAGCTCGCGAATATCGTTTTGGCTCAAGTCGCGAATGTCCTGAGATTTAGTCCTGGGATTCATGGAAGCCTTTCGATTTTGGGGAAACGTAGAGGGTATCGCTACAATATGGTATCAGCTGCAGAAATTATAGAGGAGGAGTCTGCCCATGCCGGGTAAAAGCCTAGAGAACATGCACGTAGCGGTCTTGGCGGGCGGTCATTCCGCTGAGCGCGAGATCTCGCTCAATTCGGGAAAGAACGTCGTGGTTGCCTTGAAGGAGGCCGGCTACACTTCGGTGGAGCTGCTCGACACGGCTGCCGATGATTTTATGGTAACCATGGCGACCGGCGGCTTTGACGTGGCGTTTATCGCCATGCACGGTGCCGGCGGCGAGGATGGCGCCATGCAGGGCGCCATGGAGACCCTGGGTATCCCCTACACGGCCTCGGGCGTGCTTGCCAGCGCCTGCGGTGCCGACAAGGAGGTCTCTAAGCTCCTGTACGCCAAGGCGGGCATTCCCATTGCCCCCGGCCTCGCGCTCGAGGTGGGCGATGAAGTCGATATCGATCATATCGTCGAGGTTTGTGGCGAGCGCTGCTTTGTGAAGCCGGCCGTCAACGGTTCCAGCTATGGCATTTCCCTGGTCCATGAGCCCTCCGAGCTGCCCGCGGCAATCGCCAAGGCGTTTGCGTACGGCGACAAAGTGCTGGTCGAGAAGTGCATCGAGGGTACCGAGATCACCGTCGGTGTGTACGGCGAGGACGACGTGCGCGCTCTGCCGATTGTCGAGATTCGCAAACCCGAGGACTGCGAGTTCTACGATCTGGACGTGAAATATGTCGACCCTACGGACATCCATCGCATTCCGGCGCAGATTTCACCCGAGAATTACGCTCGCGCTCAGGAGCTTGCCTGTGCTGCTCACAAGGCCCTCGGTTGCCTGGGTATCTCGCGCAGCGACTTTATCGTGAGTGAGGACGGCCCCGTTATCCTCGAGACCAATACCATTCCCGGCATGACCGATACGTCGCTGTATCCGGACGAGATCCGCCACACCGACGACATGACGTTCCCGCAGGTCTGTGACAGCCTGATTCGTATGGGCCTTCGTCGAGCGGGCATTGCATGCTAATCGAGGACGCGGTTTCGTCAGGAACGCCGCAGTTTGTCATCGACTCCTATGCCACGCTTGCCGAACGCGCCAAAACGCAGTCCTTCGGCCTTATCGAGGAAGATGTGATTGTCCTCGATACCGAGACCACAGGTCTTTCGGTGCAGGACAATGAGCTGATCGAGATCTCGGCGGCCCGTCTTTCGGGCCGCGAGGTCGTCGACCGCTTCGATACCTTCGTGCATCCCAAGCAGCTGATTCCCGCCGAGATCACCGAGCTCACGAGCATTACAAATGCCGATGTGGCAGATGCCCCGTCGGCCGTTGAGGCCGTAGCCGCTCTCGCCGATTTTGTCGGTGGTTGCCCGGTAATCGCACATAACGCCACGTTCGACCGCTCGTTTATCGAGTCGGTCAAAGGCGGCGTCAACGTGAGCGATATCTGGATCGATTCGCTGGCGCTGTCGCGCATCGCGCTTCCGCGCCTGGCATCGCACAAGTTGTCTTTTATGGCCGATCTGTTTGGCTGTGACTCGGTATCACACCGTGCCAATGCCGACGTCGACGCCCTGTGTGGCGTATGGCGCGTGTTGCTCGTGGCGCTCACCGACTTGCCTCAGGGCCTCATGGCGCGCCTAGCCGACATGCATCCGGATGTGCCTTGGTCCTATCGTCCTATCTTCTCATTCTTGGCAGGGCAGAACCCTGGTTCTATCTTCTCTCTCAGCGCCGCTCGTGCTGACGTTCTCAAGGCCGATCGCGCCGACGATCGGGTGGACGCCGACGAACTGCCGGTCCTCAAGATGCCGAGTCGTGAGGAGATTGAGGCAGACTATGCGCCAGGTGGCCTGGTCAATCGCATGTATCCCACCTACGAGCCGCGTGATGAGCAGATCGCGATGGCGCTCGAGGTCCGCGATGCGCTGGTCACGGGCACTCATCGTGTAATTGAGGCGGGCACGGGCGTCGGCAAATCGATGGCCTATCTGGTGCCTTTTGCCGAGGCAGCGCGCCGTAACAACATCACGGTTGGTATTGCGACCAAATCGAATAATCTTGCCGACCAGCTCATGTACCATGAGCTGCCAAAACTTGCCGAGCAACTGGACGGTGGTCTGTCATTTTGCGCTCTCAAGGGGTATGACCACTATCCATGCCTGCGCAAGCTTGAGCGCATGAGCCGCGGCCAGGTCGAGATTACCACCAAGCGCGATCCGGCGGACACGCTCACGGCGGTCGCGGTCATTATGGCGTACGTCTGCCAATCAGCCGATGGCGACCTCGACTCGCTCGGCATTCGGTGGCGCAGCGTCAACCGCCCCGACTTTACGACGGCCTCGCGCGAGTGTGCTCGTCGCCTCTGCCCGTTTTTCCCTGATAAATGTTTGGTCCACGGCGCTCGCCGTCGTGCAGCGCATGCCGACGTGGTGGTCACCAACCATTCCCTGCTGTTCCGCAATGTCGCGGCCGAGGGCAGGATTTTACCTCCGATTCGTCATTGGGTAATCGACGAGGCCCATTCCATCGAGCGCGAGGCGCGCCGTCAGTGGGCGCGCGTGGTGTCGGCGGACGAATCACGCGTTCTGTTTGAGCGCCTGGGTGGCTCGAGCACCGGTGCGCTAAGCCAGGTCTCCCGTGATTTGGCAACCTCCGAGGGCTCTACGCTCTATCTGGGCCTTACTGCCAAGGCGACGTCGACGGTTGCGCGCGCGAGCATGGCAATCGCCGACGTGTTCGATGGCGTTCGCGAGCTCGGCCGCCGTGCCCGTGGGGGTTATGACAATGCCAATCTATGGATTGGCCCCGAGCTGCGCGAATCTGACGACTGGCATGATTTCTTACAGTCGGCCTACGCTGCCATCGACGTATTGGAACAGGCTGACAAGAGCGTCGACGCGCTGGTGCAAGCCGTCGCCGCCGACAAGCCCGAGGTTGTTGTCGACCTGGGTGATATCTCGCGCCGCCTGCACGAGCTGGCCGAGAACCTCAAACTCATCATTGATGGCACCGATGAACACTACGTGTATTCGCTGCAGGTCAATCGCAGGCTGCGTGCCGGCGGAGAGTCAATGACCGCAGAGCGCATCGACATTGGCGAGGCCTTGGCAACCGAGTGGCTGCCCGAGGTTCACACGGCTATCTTTGCCTCGGCGACCATGACGGTGTCCAAAAGCTTCGAACACTTTAACCACGCGGTCGGCCTCGATCGCATCGGCGCTTCAACATCCTCATCGCTGCACTTGGACTCGAGCTACGACTTCGATTCGAACATGGCTGTAGTCGTTGCGGGCGATATCCCCGATCCGCGCGATCGCGAGAGCTATCTTACGGCGCTCGAGCGCGTGCTGGTCGACGCCCATCTTGCCATGGGCGGATCGGTGCTCACACTGTTCACCAATCGGCGCGACATGGAAGACCTGTACGCCCGCGTTGAGCCCAAGATGGCCCGTGCGGGTCTGGAGCTCAACTGCCAGCAGCGCAACTCATCTCCTCGTCGCCTGCGCGATCGGTTTATCAACGAGCCGACTTCATCGCTTTTTGCGCTTAAGGCCTTCTGGGAGGGGTTCGACGCCAGCGGCGAGACGCTGCGCTGCGTCATCATTCCCAAGCTGCCGTTCTCGAGTCCCACGGACCCGCTCTCGTGCGAGCGCAACCTGCGCGAAGACCGCGCTTGGGCGCGCTATTCGCTGCCCGAGGCGGTGCTCGAGGTCAAGCAGGCGGCCGGCCGCCTTATCCGCTCGTCGACCGATTGCGGCGTGCTGATTCTGGCCGACCCGCGCCTGGTGACGAAGGGCTACGGAAAGAAGTTCTTAACGTCGCTGCCCACGAGCTCCTACCAGCGCATCGAATCGGCGCAGATCGGGCACTATCTGCAACTGTGGCGCGCACGCCACGAGCGGCGGCGCTAAAGCGGACAGACGAGGGTTTTTGCCATATCGCACAGGCGCTTTGACAGGGCGGGGTCATCCAAGATGCGGATGGCTCCGCCCGCTGCGATTACCTGGCTCAGTAGCCAACGCTCGGAGCCGTAATGCACAGTTACCGTTGCCATGTCTGCCCCGCCGCGCTCGATTAGGGTGATGCCGGCCCAGTCCAGATGCTCCGCCATATCGAATGGCATCAAGAGCTTTGCGCTGCGCTGCGTCCGGGCAAGGGAATCGTGGAGGGATGCGACGTCCGGTGTGTGAGGCACGACGGAGTCTTCCGTCAAGGCGAGTCCCTCGATTTTATCCATGCGATAGGTGCGCTGCTCATCGACTGTGATGTCCCAGGCAATCAGGTATGTTTGGTCGCCGTTTGCCGTAATGCGCAAGGGGTCGACCAGACGCTCGCGTGGCCGTGCATCGTCCATCGAGCGATATGAGATGCGGCAGCGAACGCCGTCCTGAATGGCACAGCTCAGCTGCTGCCAGTGCGACCCGTGGTTGACGGTGTCAAAGACGCGCTGGTTATAGCCGAGCTCTTCGGGTAGAAGGGCGTGTCGAATCCGAGCTGCCGTCTGCGGCTCGATCCCCAACGATTCAAGTTCGTGGTTGAGCACAGCGCCCTCGGCTGCACTCAAGCGCAACGGTAGCACACGCCCGGCGTCACCAGTGAGGACCACACGCTCGCCGTGGCATTCGCAGATGATGCGCGCACCAGATTCTCGGTCCGCGAGCGTCGAGACGATCTCGAGAATCTCGTCGAGCGATACTCCCGTGATGTCAAAGCGGCCGCAAATCTCGGTTCGTGTCATGCCGCTCTCGCCGGCGGCGTAGAGGGCCTCCATGATGTCGATGGCGCGCGAGAGTCTCTGCTCGCTGGTGAGTTTACGCACGGGCATACTCGTGCACCGTCCTTTCAATGAGGTGGTTCCACGCCTGCTTGAGCGATTTGGGGGCCATGGGCCTCATGCCGTCCATGGCGTGGGCCATGCAAAATGAGGCGGCGGCTTCAAGGTCGCGCACGTCAACGGTCCAGATCCATCCCGCATCGGTGTGTGTGAGCTCACCTCGCCCGCGCGTGAGGCCGTTGATCATATCGATCTGCGTCTGAGGGGCGAACGAGAACGTGGCTGCAACGGGCGGTCGGTCGGCGAAATCGAATTCAAAGAACAGATAGTCGTTGAGATTGAAGTCCGCAGGGATGGCGTAGGCCTTCGAAGGACGCCATGCGCGAACGATACGGTCGCAGCGGAATGTCCTGATGTCGTCGGTGACATTGTCGAGGCCGCAGAAGTACGCCACGCCCTCGCGTTCGAACATGCCGTAGACACAGACGGTACGTTCTTTCTGCTCGCCGCGTCCGTTCTGATATAAAAATCGCAGCGCGCATCGCTCGGCAAAGGCGCTCCATACCGCATCGACGGTGGGAGAGCGGCGGATCGGTACTTCGTCCACCGTCGTCCTGCCGGTGAGGTAGGCAATTTTGGAGCGAATATCGGCAAGCGGCGCGGCAAAGGTGGAAGAGCCGGCCGCTAGCGTCTGGTCGATGGCGTTGAGTAGGATATCGGCGTCGTCTGCGGTGATGAGGCCGCCTGCAGCAAACGTGTGCTCGCGGTCGATTGTCCACGAGCTTTCCTCGGTCTCCTGCGCACCGGCGGGGCGAACCTCCTTGATTAAGATGCCACGCTCGAGCAGTTTGTCACGATCGCGCCGAAACTTGCGCTTATCCGAGTCGATATTGCCCGAGCCATATCCCAGGTCAGAATCCAAGACGATCTGCTCGGTCGTCAGCGGTTCGGGGGAGCTGTTGAGCACAAAGAAAAGATTGAGGATGCGCTGAGCCGTTTTATCGAAACCGGGCTCCGAATTCCCCTTTTTAATTGTCGCGGTCGCGTCGCTTGCCGTCATAGAGTCCTCGCATGAGAAGGTGGTTTGCTGCCATGATTTTAGTCCGATATGGAGATTAGGCTATATCCTTGTCCGCTCGAGGCGTTAAGATGGCCCGAATTCGGTCGTTTGCGCTCGCTCGGGGTATACTTTCGACTATATACGGTTCTAATGTGCATGCATTGGGCCTATTTGTCGGATTATGGATGTGGAGCGCACATGGCGAACACCCAGAACTATATTAACCACCTGCTGCAGAACACCGGCATTACGCCGGCATGCAGCGAAGAAGAGCGCTTGGCTGCCGAGGATATCGCTCAGATCTTCCGCAACCACGGCTTTGACCCCGAGGTTCAGGAGTTCAATGCCCCGGCGCCCAGTAGATTGGCATTTGCCGTTACCGGTATTCTTGCGTTTGCCGGCGCCCTGCTGATGGGCATCGGCGGCGGTATCGGCTTGGTCGGCACCTTGCTGGCCATTGTCGGCGCCGTTCTTTACGTGCTCGAGCGCACGGGCCACCCCGTGGTTTCGCGCCTGGGCAAGACGGGCGTGAGCCAAAATGTCATCGCCTACCACAAGGCCTCGGGCCCGCTCGCGTCTCCGCGCAACCGCCCGGTGGTCGTTGTCGCACACTACGACTCTCCCCGTGCTGAGCTGCTCGCCCGCGAGCCCTATGCTTCGTATCGTGCGCTCATCGCCAAGCTGTTGCCCGTTGCCACGATTGCCCCTGCTGCCGTTGCCATCCTGCGTATCCTGCCGCTCCCCGGCGCGCTCAAGGTTCTGCTGTGGATTGTCGCGATCCTCGCTTCCCTCGTTGCACTTGCCAACGCGGCAAACATCATCTCTAACCGCCACGTTCTTCCCTATACGTCCGGCGCGGTGTGCAACAAGTCTTCTGTCGCCGCTATGCTCGGCGTTATGGACAACGTTGCTCCCTTCCAGGGCGAGAACGAGTTTCCCGACGATGTTCCGTTCGATACCTATTTTGGGGAGCAGAAACGTCGTGCCGAGGAAATGGCGCGCGCGGCGGCGGAGTATGCCGCGGCCCAGCAGCAAAACGACTACGGCAACACCATCGAGTACGAAGAGCCTACCTACGCCGAGGACGAGTTCGGTCAGCCGATTGCTCCCGACGCTCAAACCGAGCCCGAACAGGGCGAGGCTTTTGACGAGCAGATTGAGGGCTTTGAGGGTGCGTCTGCCGACGAGACGCTGATTGGCGCCATCGTGCCCGAGGATCAGAATCAGGCTGTCCAGGCCGAAGAGTTCAATGACGAGGTTCCCGCTGCTGAGCCGGCGGAGGAGCCTGCCGCGGCCGAGCCCGAGCCCAAGCTCTATCGCAACGCCGCCGGCAACATTCGCTTTGGTTCGGATGCCATCCGTGCACTCGGAATGCTTCCCGAGTCCTGCACGCTCGATTACGAGGAGGGCGAGGAGCCGACGTTTGAGCCCGAGCCTGCGCCCGTTGTCACTGCGGATGATGAGTCTGCCGCGGTTACCGCTGCCGTTGCCGAGCCCGAGGCGGTGTCCGCGATCGATCCCGCGGCAGGACTGGACATTTTGGCTCCCGCCGCGCCGGCGCAAGACGTTGCGGACGAGTCTGACGACGATTACGTTGAACAGCCGAGGCGCGTGTCTTACGAGAGCGATACTGATTTCTCTGCCGAGATTCCCGCGGCAACGCCCCATGCCGATATTGCATCCGCGTTCTCTTCGATTGGCGCCAGCGCTTCCAGCTTCTTTAAGGGTGCGCTTGCAAAGGGCAGGAAATTTGTCGACGATTTCGAGGAGAAGCGCGCTGCCGCACGCGAGGCTGCCGAGCAGGAGGCTATCGCTCAGCAGCAGGCAGCCGAGGCGGCACGTGAGCGCGCGGCGCAAGAGTTCGAGCAGAACGAGGCTATGCAGTCCGGGCCCGTCGACGCTGCCGAAGCTACGACGTCCTTTGAGTCCCAGCAACCGACGTCAGCGGATGTTGTTGAGGCAACAACGTCTTTCGAGGCTCAGCAGCACGTCGATAGCACCATGTCGTTTGATGCCGCGCAGTTCGATTCCACGATAACGTTTGAAAAGCAAGGCACCGCAATTGCCGAGCCCCTTCCTGTTTCCGATGAGCAGGGCGACGCGGCAGACGATGACGAGCCCATTGATGCTGCCGAAATCCAAGATGCCGCCGAGGACGAGTCCGTCGAGGCCAACTCTGACGAAGAGCAATACGCGGCAGCCGATCAAGGTGATTCGACCGAGGTCGAGCAGGAGGAAGTGCCTGCGGTTTCCGAGACTCCCGAGACGGATGAGTCGAGGCCTTACTCCACGCAGATTTTCACCATGCCGACCCCGAGTGGTTCCGGTGCCACGGTTGCCAATGTCGCTCCCACCCAGGACGAAACGGTCGATTCCCTTATGGCCCAGATTTCCTCCCAGGCATCGCCGCGTCCGCAGATGAATGTTCCCGATCCGGCGTCGGCACCGTCGCCTGCACCTTCCTCGTCTCCGCTGGCTTCGGTCCCCGATCCGTCGCTGCCGTCTATGAAGCAGGCAAACGTTGCGTCTCGCACGTCGCTGTTCGACCTTCCCGATCCCTCTGCCCAGGTCAACGACCCCTTTGCTACTGCCCAGGGTCCCGAACCCACATCGGCACCCGTTGCGCCTTCTATGCCCGTTGCGTCGGGCGCGCAGCCGATCGAGACCATTTCGGCTCCCGCCCCGGCGGCACCCAAGTCTCGCAAACGCGGCCTGGGTGGCCTGTTCGGTCGTAAAAGGAAAAACGAGCAGGACAGCATGAGTGATTGGCTGGGCGTCGAAGACGATTACGATGCCAAGAAGTCCGGTCGCGGTATCGGTTCGTGGGATAACTTCGAGGACGATAACGATGGCTGGAAGGGCGGCGCTACGTCTTCCGATGGCGCTTCTTCCGAAGATATGCTCTCGGCTGTCGCCTCTATGGGCGATGATGAGCTGCTCGGTCACGATATCTGGTTTGTGGCAACGGGCGCCTCGGATTGTGATGGCGCCGGCATGAAGGCCTTCTTGGCTTCGCATCGCGATAAACTCCGCGGCGTATTCTTCATCAATCTTGAATCCGTCGGCGCCGGTAGGCTTTCGGTGGTGACGGTCGAGGGCGAACAGCAGCTGCTCAAGGGCGATCGCCGCATCATGAACCTGGTCAGCAAGGTGTGCAAGTCGTTCCATGTCGATTGTGGCGCGCTCGAGATGCCCTATGCCAAGACCGATGCCTATGCCGCGCTCGAGGCGAGCCGCCGAGCCCTCACCATCGCCGGCGTGGACGGCACGCGTCTGGCTTGCGCTCGTACCGAGGACGACCTGCCCCACAATGTCAACCCGACGAACATTGCCACGGTATCCGAGGTCGTGACCGAGGTTATCCGCCGTTCGTAGACGGAGCTCTAAGGAGTCAACGTGTTTTCGTATATTAAGCGCCATTGGCCTGTCTACGTGATTTTGACCTTGATTGCCATTGCGTTAGGATTTGGGGCTGCCTACATCGTGGGTGCAAAGGGCTCGACCCCCGCCTCCGCAATCAGCGAAGAGGTGGAGCAAGAACAGAGTACGGGTGCCGATGGGATTCCTGAGTCCGAGCAGGCAATCGTTGATGGTGGATCTTCGTCTGCAGAGTAGATACGGCGATTTACATGATTGAAAGCGGGCGAGCCAGGGGACTGGCTCCCCGCTTTTTCATCGCGCTAGCGCTTCTTTGGGGTCGACCTAAGGCGAGCGAACCATAGGGCTGCGGCACCCGAGGTCAGGAGCGCGGTGATGCAAGCGGCGATGGGAACTGATCCTGTTGCCGGTAGGTCCTGCAGTAGGGTACAGCGTTGAATAACACGGTCCTCGTCATGTGACTCAAGTTTATCGCCGCCGCCGTTGCGGCAAAGATCGACGCGTGCGCTGTTGGTGAGTGCGGTTTGGGGCGTATAAGCCGACGTCGCCTGCATGTGCACGATTGCGCCCCGAGCGTCTGTGCCAAGGATTGCTTTGGCATCGTCAAGGTCGTCGTGCTCATCTTTGAGATCATCGCGGGTCCAAGAATCCGCATCGCTTCGAGTCGTAAAGCCGGCGGCTACCGCACCGTATTCAATTCGAATGCCCGTTACGACGGTATTGGGTGTAAGGTCGAGCTCTTCCGCCTCGAGTGTGGTGGATTCCGTGGTCGAGACATCCGCCTTCCAGAGGCGCCAGCCGTCGTAATCGACGAGGCGACAGTCCTCACCAAGGCTCTCTTTTACTTCGTCGGACTCAAGCCAAGGATTTTCGTGTCCATCGTCAAGTGTCGCGTTCGCCGGTTCATCGACGTCTGTCGAGTCCAACGGCGTCGTGCGATACCACACGTTGCACAGACCGTTGAGGTCGCCGATGGCGACGGGGGTTTCGATTGAGACGAATCTCGCCGTATCGTCCTCGGCACACTCAAGATCATCGGTAATTGTGAACTCATCAACCCAGGTAGTTGAATCGTTTCGAGCGTCGATGGTATAGGAGAAAAGCCCATCCGTATTGGTTTGCATCGCGGCACGGTTTTTACCATCGCCGTTAGCCAACAGGCCCTTTTCGATAGGTTGGACAAGTTCCTGACGCTTGTCGACCTGCCCCTTGATCTCGATGGGCGCATCCTTCATCGCGACGGATTGGACTTCTCCCGTATCCTTTATTTCAAACGTTATCTCCTCGGCAAGGTCATAGGTCCGCGGAGACATCATTTCGCGCAACGAGTAGGTGCCGGGTGCAAGATGTTCGACGCGGTGTGGCTTGTCGGATGAGGTCCAGGAGTCTATTTCGGTTTTATCGGGACCATATAAGGCGAGCTGTGCGCCTTCCACTTCCTGCTCACCGCTTGCATCGACCTTGGAGATATCAACCTTGGTGTAATCGTCGGATACGTTAAGCCGTGCTTCTACAACGGGTGTTTTCTGGTCGGCATAAGTAAGGTCGACAATATGGGTTGTCTGATCGAGCAAGAAGCCTGCCGGCGCTTGAGTCTCGACAACCTCGTAGCGTGCGGTGCCAGATCCCAGTGGGAGGTTGCCCGCGCGTGCTTCTCCAGTTTCATCCGTCGTGACGGTCGCGACAGTCTCACCGTCGAGCGCGGCAATGCTACCGTCGGGGCGCACGATATCACCCGAGGCACGGATCTCAAAGACGGCGCCCGCGAGGCTGCTGCCGTCTATGGCATCGGTTTTAACGATCCTGATGTTTCCGGTCGCGGCGTGGTCATAATACGAGGCGATTGCAACGGGCGTTAGGTTCATGTCGGCGGGTATGTTTACCTCGATCTCTTCGCCGACAAGATAGGGCTCTTTGGCCGAGGTTTCGCGTACATAATAGGTGCCCGGCACGAGCGATTCGGGCAGTGTGACGGTCCCGGTCGCGTCAGTCGTAAAGGTGTCCATTACGTTATGTGCTGGATACCAGCAAGTTTGTGAGACAGGTTCGTGATTGCTGTCGAGGAGTTGGAAGGTGAATCCGGCTAGGGGAACAGAAGCGCCTGTTTGGGCATCGCGTTTTACAATCTGGAGATGCGTCGACAGAGCGTGGTTGTCCACGATATATTGAAGCTCGGCGCCGTCGGAAATCTGATTGGCCCCGACGGTCCATTCCCCTGCACGTTTAAAACCCTCGGGGACGGTTTCCGGAACCTCGCGAACCGTGTAGCCGGCACGGTCGTATGGGACGGCTCCGTGGACACCGGCGGGTCGCTTGCCTGCGCCGAACCATGCTTCGGGCTGATCTTTGGTGGAGGCAAAGCCATAGATGTTTGTGATCAGTGTGCCAACAACCTGCTGAGAGCTGTTGCTGACAACCTCAAAGACAACACCACCCGCCGGCTGCTCCAGGCCGGATTGGTCGCTATTGCCGTAATCCTTGAATTTGGAAATCTCAAGGTTAAACGCAATGGGGATATCGGAAACGCGAGACTCGATCTCGACCACGCCTGAATCGCCGAGCTGGTCGGCTCCAACGGTATAGGTCCAGCTGTCGTTGGATGGCAGGTAGCCCTCGGGGGCTTTTGATTCGTAGATGGTAAAGGTTCCTAAGGGGACATCGGCGAGGGCGGCCCGACCGCTTTCGTCGGTCGTGAGGATTTGTGCCCATCCAGGGGTTGATTGCGACACACACGTGAACTCTGCTCCTGCGAGTGAAGATCCCACCTGGGGGCCGGCATTCGTCGCGGCATCGAGTTTTACGATACGCAGGTTGATGGTGCCGGGCTGTTCATCAATGGCGACCCGCCCGCCGTCATTCCCCGTGGTAAAGGCAATACGATCGTGGCGGGGGACATAGCCGGCCGGCGCCTTCGTTTCAACTAGGTAGTATGCCGTGTTGGGCAGAAGTGTTGCTTGCGCTCGACCGTTGCTGTCCATCTTGATGGTGCCGACACGCGCGCCGCTGGCGCTCTCAAAAATATCGAATGTTGCCCCGGTAAACTGATAGGTATTGTTTCCGCTGGTAATAACGGTGTTAGCAGACTGCTTTTGGAAGGAAACAGAGACCGCCGGCAGTACATAGAGCATGTCTTGACGTTTGCTGCCGCCCGATACGGCCCCTAGATAGCGTCGCGCGCGGTGCGGAGCGGCTTTGATGCTTCCTGATTTTGCGCTGTCGTGGAGCCACCGCGCAGCCGCCACGACTTCATTGTCGGCGGTAAAGTGTCCGCTCTTGGTTTTACCCTGAGCGGTCGTGTAGGAGTAGGTGCCGTCGACATGGGTAGTGCCGTTGAGCATCCATACGGCAAGCTGGGTGGCGGCGCGGGCGCGATCGGGTGAAAGATGGTAACCGCCAAACGACGTGGCGGTAGGATATCCGTGACAAACGATTGCCGCGAACTCGTCGTCGAGCCACACCCAGCCTTGATCAAAGTTGAGCCATGGGCCGCCCGGCTTGGTGGGGCCGGGGCGCTCCTGGTTCATGCAGTAGGCAATCGAGGCGTCTTGAGCTTCATACTTGCCGATGAAGAAGGGCCCACAATCATCGCTAATAGTGCGGAAGCCGAGCTGGTCGTAGCCATCGACGGCAAATGCGGCTCCCGGTGCCAGGCAGCCGAAAAGCAGGAAGAGGAGCAGGAGCAGCGGACCTGTTGCAATTGCGCTGTGGACAGAGTGCGTGGGTGCGTTGGACATGGCTGCTCCTTATCCCTCGTGCGCCGCACGGGGAGGCTGCGACGCGTAGGATGAGGCTACCCCCGAGGTTCATGCGGGTAAGTACCGGAGCCTGACCAAAAGCTTGCCCAATTCCTGACAAATTGAGCTCAAATACAACAATCAAGCAAAAGTGCAGGTAGAAGATAGGGAGAACAGGAGGTTAAAGGTCCTCGTCTCCACAATTGACGCGATTTTCAAACGAATCTCCACAGCTAAAACAAGCATCGCCACCCTTGTATCGAACAAGACAACCGCGTTATACTAGCCAACACACAAGCGGGCATCGCCAAGTGGTAAGGCATCAGCTTCCCAAGCTGACACTCGCGGGTTCGAGTCCCGTTGCCCGCTCCATTCGAATTTCAGGCACGGTAACGTTTCGTTACCGTGCCTTTTTCAATAAAGTGCCGGGACTCGAACCCGACAGGGTGCGAGCGTTAAATAAACGCGAAGCGTTTATAGCGAGCAGGCAAGGTCGCCGATAGGCGGCCGCAGCCGGTGCGGATTTGCGAAGCAAATACGCGGACGTCCCGTTGCCCGCTCCACCGAGCGCGGGAGAACTCGGGACGGCCAATTCAACAAAGTTTTCCCCATCGTCTCCGTGAATCCGAGGAGATCGCCGCAGCCGGTGCGCGTCCGCGACGCGGGCGCGCGGATGTCCCGTTGCCCGCTCCATCGAGTACGGGGGACCTCGGGAACGTCGGGTCCAACCCGCTGTGCCCGTGCGTGTGCGCGGACCGGGTCTGCCGACCGCAGCCGGTGCGTATTTGCGAAGCAAATGCGCAGACGTCCTCATGGTCGCTCCAATTCCAAAATGTTAGGTTAATGCCTACTGCCCATACTTGCACCTGCGCACGGTACAATGGTTGGGTTACGACCAACGTGCCAATAACCAAAAAGGAGCCGCTATGATCGATCGCTATACCCGCCCGGAGATGGGACACATCTTCTCCCTCGAGAACAAGTACGCCATTTGGCAGGAGATCGAGGTTCTGGCCTGCGAGGCCCAGGCGGAGCTCGGCAAGATCGGTATTTCCAAAGACGAGGCCCAGTGGATCCGCGACCATGCCAACTTTGAGAAGGCGAAGGTCGATGAGATCGAGGAAGTCACGCGCCATGACGTCATTGCCTTTCTGACCAACATGAAGGAATACATCGATGCCGATGTTCCCGAGGGCGACCCCAAGCCCAGCCGCTGGGTTCACTATGGCATGACCAGCTCCGATCTGGGCGACACGGCCCTGTGCTACCAGCTCACCCAGGCCTGCGACCTGATCATCGAGGATGTCAAGAAGCTCGGCGAGATTTGCAAGCGTCGTGCCTTCGAGGAGCGCAACACGCTCTGCGCCGGCCGTACTCATGGCATCCATGCCGAGCCGATGACCTTTGGCATGAAGTTTGGCTCTTGGGCCTGGGAGCTCAAGCGCGATCTGGATCGTCTTGAGGACGCCCGCAAGAACGTTGCCTTCGGTGCTATCTCGGGCGCTGTCGGCACGTACAGCTCCATCGAGCCGTTCGTCGAGGAGTACGTCTGCGAGCACCTGGGCCTGGTTCACGACCCGCTGTCCACGCAGGTTATCAGCCGCGACCATCACGCCTATCTCGCCGGCGTTCTTGCCACCACTGCGGCCACCTGCGAGCGCATCGCTACCGAGGTTCGCAATCTGCAGAAGACTGATACGCTCGAGGCCGAGGAGCCGTTCCGTAAGGGCCAAAAGGGCAGCTCAGCCATGCCACACAAGCGCAACCCCATCACCATGGAGAAGGTCTGCGGCCTGTCGCGCGTCGTGAAGGCCAACGCCCAGGTTGCCTTCGATAGCGTCGCCCTGTGGCACGAGCGTGACATTTCGCACTCCTCTGCCGAGCGCGTCGCCCAGGCCGATAGCTTCATCGCCCTCGACCACATGTTCCAGTGCCTCATCCGCGTTATCGACGGCCTGCAGCTGTACCCTGCCCGCATGATGGCCAACCTCAATAAGACCCGCGGCCTCATCTTCTCCTCCAAGGTGCTGCTCGCCCTCGTCGACACGGGCATCACCCGCGAGGACGCGTACGCCATTGTGCAGGAGAACGCCATGGCAACTTGGCACGAGGTACAGGATTGTGTCTCCGGCCCCACCTTTAAGGAGCGTCTCGAGGCCGACCCGCGCTGCACCGTCAGTCAGGAGAAGCTCGACGAGATCTTTGATCCGTGGGACTTCCTCACCCGTATCGACACGGTCTTTGATCGTCTGGAGCAGCTGAGCTTCGAGTAGGTTCGGGCATAACGTTAGCTTTTTAGGGCGCTTTGCTGGTAATGTGTGTTGCCGGCAAAGCGCCTCGTTGCATTTAGGGAAAGACGGGGATAATAGTCGTCTCGAATAACATTCTGAGAGGGGATCGCATGATTTCGTTTGATTACAAGCCTCAGGGCGTGTGTGCTCGCAATATTCACCTTGACCTTTCCGATGACGGCAACAAGGTGATAGGCGTTGAGTTTACCGGTGGCTGCGACGGCAATCTCAAGGCAATCTCCAAGCTGGTCGAGGGCGCTCCTGCCGATCGCGTAATCGAGGTTCTCGCCGGTAATACCTGCGGTATGAAAAAGACCTCCTGCGCCGACCAGCTTACGCGCGCCATCGAGGCCGCTCGCGCCGAGATCGCCTAATGGGTATCGCCGATCACATCAAGAACGGAATATCGCGTCGCGGCTTTGTACTCGGTGGGGCTGCCGCGGGCGCTGCCACGGTGCTTGCCGGATGCTCGAAAAAAACGGGTACCAGCGATGATGCCGCCGGCGAGCCGCAGGTTATCAAGGACGATTCCAAAATTATCTCGATTACGGATGAGTACGAGGCAGTCGACATCGATCTTGAGCCGGCGGCGTCGTGGACGCTGCCTCTGGGTACGCTGCTGTACTACTGCGACGGCGATTACGCCGCGGCAATGATGGCGCCCGCATCGGCACTGCACGCCAACACGCTCGGTGTGCTCAACCTGGGCGATGGCTCGCTTACCACATTAATCGAGGATCCTATCGAGGGCACGGGATATGCATTCTACGATGTCCGTGCCGGCGACGGCGTATTCGCGTGGGTTGAGATGAACTTTGCCAATTCATCGTGGAAGCTCTACGCTCAAAATCTGTCGGGCGCTTCGCTCTCTGGCGACGTGGTTGAGCTCGATCGAGGTGGCAAGGACTACGATCCGCCGCTGTTTACGGCGTTCGGGGCATCAGTCATCTGGTATAAAATGCCTTCGGCAGGCGGCAATAAAACGAGTAGTGATTCGTTTTGCTATCGTCGCTCGCTTGATGAATCCAAGGCCGAGGTAATTTGGAAATCGACGGGCCGCTTTGCATCGGCCCCGCGCGCGAGCGACGGCATTTTGACCATCTCGCCGCGTGTCCGCAACGACGAGGGCGTCTACTACGGCATAACGGCAATCGATCTGACCGACGGCAACAACACCAAACGTGCCCAGCTAGTCCTTCCCTCGTCAGTCTCGCCTTTCGAGGCCGTATATATGGGCGATACCTTCGTGTTTTCTATCGAGGCGGCCTATAGTGGCGTGGGCAGCCTGGGCAATATGGGCACATATATCGGTAATGAGGGAGGGCCGTACCTCTTCCTGTCCCGCGAGCCGCTCGCATGTGCGGCTGGCAAGAAGAATAAATACCTTGTTAAGGTACAGGCGTCGCATTTCCTGATCGACACCTCTGCCAAGACCTATGGCTCGCTGCTGTCGCCCGACCGCGCTTTGGAGTATGGCGATTATCCAGCTACGGCGGGAAAATCGGACTCATTCCTTACGTACGCCACGGTGCGCAACAGCCAGGGTATACCAGAGACGGTCACTGCACGTCTATTCTCTCTTTAAGCTTAGAGGGGTTAAAAAGGCGCCAACAGGGGAATAAACGCGTTGTAATTGTGAGTACCGCCCGCCGAGCTGCCGCGTCATAGCGGCATCCGGCGGGCTCAGGTGCGTTAAAATGGGCTTGTTCTTAGCTAATTGAGACAGGGGGGCCGTGTTATGGCTTCAGATGCAAAAAAGATTCTGCTGGTCGAGGATGAGAAGGCAATCCGTGACGCCGTCGCTGCCTATCTCGAGCGCGAAGGCTACTGGGTTGTGGGCGTCGGCGACGGCCAGTCCGCGATCGAGGAGTTCGAGAAGCATCAGTTCGACCTGGTCGTGCTCGACCTTATGCTCCCCAAGATTCCCGGCGAGCGCGTTTGCCGCACCATTCGCGATACCTCGGATGTCCCCATCATCATGCTGACGGCTAAGGGCGAGATCGAGGACCGTATTATCGGTCTTGAGCTCGGCGCCGACGACTATCTGATTAAGCCGTTCTCGCCGCGCGAGCTCGTCGCCCGCGTTCGCGCTCTGTTCCGCCGTGCCCATCAGGCCGACGAGCCCACCGTCGAGGTACTCGACTTCGGCGATCTGGTCATCGATATCTCGGGCCACAAGATCTTGGTCGAGGGCAAGGAAGTCGATCTGACGGCTTCCGAGTTCAAACTGCTCACCACGCTTGCCCGCCATCCCGGCCGTGTGTATAACCGCATGGAGCTGGTCGAGAAAGTGCTCGGGTATGACTTTGAGGGCTATGAGCGCACCATCGATAGCCACGTGAAGAATCTTCGCGCCAAGCTGGGCGATGATCCCAAGAAGCCCAAGTGGCTCTACACCGTCCATGGTGTCGGCTATCGCTTCGAGGCTCCGGCCAAGACCGATAAGTCGGACGAGAAATAGGGAAATCACATATGACACCTGCGCGCTTTGAAATCGGACAAAAGCACAAGCAGGAGAGCGAGGCGGGTTCCAAGGCTAGTTGGAACACGCCTCGTTCCGATTCACGGCCAACGATGAGCTATCCCTCGCGCATGGCACTTGCTTTTGCTCTGACATCGCTCATGACAGTATTGGTGCTGGTGGGCGTTGTCTCTGTTGTGTGGGGCACGGTCTTTTCGGATTACACACGCTCCAATATCGTCGAAATCGCAAATTCCGCTGCCGAGAAGTTGGCGACCTCATATGAGGAAAACGGCTCTTGGACCGCGGGAGAACTGCGCACGGTCGCAACGTCGAGTTTGGTTTCCGACGATCTGGGCATGCAGGTCGTCAATAAAAAGGGTGTGATCGTTTATGACGATTCCTGGCCCTCGGCAAGCGCCACCGCCGATGTACGCGAAAACCAGGCTACGACCGACGACACGAGCGGCAAGAGGGCATCGCATAGCCCGGTCTCGTCTGCTCCAACCGACTCCGATAGCGTTGCTAACGTCGAGATTGTAACGTCTTCCGGCGAGCATGTCGGACAGGTAAAGCTGTGGGCCATCGGCTCCGACGCTCTGCTCACCAAGGCGGACTCTGCGTTTAGGGAGAAGACCTTTAACGCCATGGCCCTCGCCGCGGTTGTTGCAATCTGCATTTCGGTCGTTATCGGATCGCTCGTGTCGCGCATGCTCACCAAACCGATTCATCGCATCACCAGTACCGCAAAGCAAATCCGTGACGGCGACCTGTCGGCTCGCACGGGGCTGCGCGGTGATGACGAGATCGATCAGCTGGGTGAGACCTTCGATGAGATGGCCACCTCGCTCGAGAAGGATATGAAACACGAGAAGCGCCTGACCTCAGACGTTGCACACGAGCTTCGCACGCCGCTTATGGCCATGCTCGCAACGGTCGAGGCCATGCAGGATGGCGTGTATCCCACCGACGATGAGCATTTGGAGACCGTTGCTTCCGAGACGCGTCGCCTGGCTCGTCTGGTGCAGCAGATGCTCGACCTATCGCGTATGGAAAACAGCACGGCTCCGCTCAATCTAGAACCGGTGGACATGGTTCCGTTCGTGCGATCGATTGTGAACGGCCAGGAGCGTCTGTTTGCCGACCGTGACCTTCGTCTTCGCTTTGCAGATGAAACCCAAGGGCACGACGATGTCGTCGAGGCCGATCCCGACATGATCACGCAATGTGTTATCAACCTCATGAGCAACGCCATGCGCTACACCCCCGAGGGCGGTTGGGTCGTGGTGTCGGTGCTCAGTGACCGCAGGCACGTCAGCATTGCCGTTTCTGATACCGGCATCGGTATTGCCAAGGACGATCTGTCGCGCATTTTCGGGCGGTTTTGGCGCGCCGATGCCAGCCGCGCCCGCGAAGCTGGCGGCCTGGGCGTCGGCCTCGCCGTGACCAAGCAGATCGTCGAGCGTCACCATGGCTACATATCCGTGGAGTCGGAGCTTGGAAAGGGTACGACTTTTACAATTCATCTGCCCCGCGAGCACACGGCGGACGCGGCATCTACTACAATGGAGCACTAGCTTTTCGCTATTCGGTGAAGGAGGGGCCGCGTCCCTGCCGCTCCGAGTTTGCGAAAACATGCGGGAAAGAACCCGCATTTCTGTCGTATTTAGGTAAGGAGTGACTCACGTGACAACGATGGAGCGTCGTCCGGATTCCCGTGGCAAGGTTCGTGATATTTACGATGCCGGTGAAAACCTGCTGATGGTCGCCACCGACCGCATTTCTGCGTTCGACTTCATTCTTCCCGACGAGATTCCGTTTAAGGGAGAGGTGCTCAATCGCATCTCGGCATTCTGGTTCGATAAGTTTGCCGACATCGTCCCCAACCATCTCGTTTCCATCGACCCGGCGGATTTCCCCGAGGAGTTTGCTGAGTATCGTGACTACCTCGCTGGCCGCGCCATGCTGGTTAAGAAGGCCCAGACGATTCCTACCGAGTGCATCGTCCGCGGCTATCTGACCGGTTCGGGCAAGAAGACCTACGACGAGAACGGCACCGTCTGCGGCATCCAGCTGCCTGAGGGCCTGACCGAGGCTTCCAAGCTTCCCGAGCCGTTGTTCACGCCGTCCACGAAGGCCGAGATCGGTGACCACGACGAGAACATCTCGTTCGAGCGTTGCTGCGAGATCGTGGGCGAGGACATCGCCACGCAGATTCGTGACCTTTCCCTCAAGATCTACAAGGCCGCTGCCGAGTACGCCGCGACCCGTGGCATCATCATTGCCGACACCAAGTTCGAGTTTGGTGTCATCGATGGCAAGGTCACGCTGATCGACGAGTGCCTCACGCCCGACTCCAGCCGTTTCTGGCCTGCTGCCAGCTACGAGGAGGGCGAGATCCAGCCTAGCTACGACAAGCAATTCGTCCGCAATTGGCTCAAGGCCAACTGGGATATGACGGGGGAGACCCCGCACCTGCCCGCCGAGGTCATCGATGGCACGTCCGAGCGCTATCGCGAGGCCTTCCAGATCATCACGGGCTCCCAGTTCACAAGCATGAAGGAGAACGCATAAGTGAGTACCCGTAGCGCCACGAACAAGCGCACGCAATCCCACGAAGTTACCGGGGTTGCGCGCAAGTCTGCCGCATCTGCTAAGCCCGCCCGCCAAGCAGCGAGCTCCGTTCGCATCGTGCCGGCTTCGTCTAAGGCACGCCGCAAAGAGCTCGAGAAGGGCGAGAACCTCGAGGGCCTCTCTAAAGAGGAGAAGCGCGCCCGCAAGGCCAAGCAGCGCGCCAAGGAGGACCGCATCTATACGGTGTCGAATATCCTCCTCAAGCAGGACGAGGACTACACCAAGCGCCGTCGCATCTGGTGGATTGTGCTCGCCATTGGCATGGTGCTCGTCGTGGCAATTTGGGCCTCGCTGTACTTCGCTCCCGCTGGCATGGTGTCCAGCCCTGTCCAGATGGTCGGCATCGTTTTGTCCTATGTCATCATCCTAGGTGACTTTATCTACGACTTCGCTCGTATTCGTCCCTTGCGCAACATGTACCGCGCGCAGGCCGAGGGCATGTCCGAGAACAAGCTCAACGCTCTTATTGAGCGCGCGGCTGCCGAGGAGGACCAGAAGGACTCCAAGAAGAAGTAGCGTTTGCATACATACTTATCGCTAAGATATAAGGCGCGTCGTTTTTGCGGCGCGCCTTTTTACTGTTCTATAGATAGATGGAGTGGCACATGATTCGAGCTGCCCTGACGGTCGAAGAGGCTCTGGAGGGCATGAAGGCCCTGGAGCCCAAGATTAAAAACTACGCGCGCCTGGTCGTCCGCAAGGGCGTAAACGTCAAGCCCGGCCAGGAGGTCGTCGTTCAGTCTCCGGTCGAGTGCGCGCCGTTTGCGCGCGTGGTGGTCGCGGAGGCCTATGCTGCCGCCGCCGGCCACGTGACGGTCATTTGGGCCGATGATGCCGTGACGAGGCTCACGTACGAGCATGTCGAGAAAAGCTATTTTGAGCAGACACCCGAGTGGAAGCGCATGCAGCTGGATTCCTTGGCCCAGGATGGTGCCTGCTTTGTCTTTATCGAAGGTGCGGATCCTGCGGCCCTCAAGGGCATCGATCCAGCCAAGCCGGCCGCGGCATCAAAGGCGAGGAATACGCAGTGCAAAGTTTTCCGCCGTGGACTGGATTACAACATCAATCCGTGGTGCATCGCCGGCGCTCCGGTCGTGGCTTGGGCGCACGAGGTGTTCCCAGGAGACGCCGATGAGGTTGCAATCTATAAACTATGGAATGCGATTCTGCACACCGCGCGCGCCGATGGCCAGGACCCGGAGAGCGACTGGGAACTCCATGACGCCGCATTCGAAAAGAACCTGCGTTTCCTGAACGACAATCGTTTCGACTACTTGCATTACACCGCGGCAAATGGAACCGATCTGACGATTGGCATGACGAAGGGTCACGAGTGGGCCGGCGGCAAGGGCAAGACGCCCGATGGACACCCCTTCTTCCCCAACATTCCCACCGAGGAAGTCTTCACCTCGCCCGATCGCATGCGCGCCGACGGTATCGTGTACTCGGCCATGCCGCTCATCCACCACGGCAATAAAGTCGAAGATTTTTGGATTAAGTTCGAGGGCGGCCGCGTGGTGGACTACGACGCCCGCGTGGGCAAGGCAACGCTTGCGAGCATTATTGACACCGATGAAGGTGCCGCTCGTCTGGGCGAGGTCGCGCTCATTTCCAAGAACACTCCGATCCGCGAAAGCGGCGTTCTGTTCTATGACACGCTCTATGACGAGAACGCTAGCTGCCATCTCGCGCTAGGTGTCGGTTTCCCCGAATGCATCGAGGGTGGGTATGACATGTCCAAGGAGGAGCTCCTGGAGCATGGTGTTAACGTCTCGAGCACGCACGTCGATTTTATGATCGGCACGGACGACATCGATATTACGGGCATTACGCCTGATGGACGTGAAGTTGTGATTTTCCAGAACGGCCAATGGAGTTGGGAATAGTTCCAGACCGTGGTACAATGCCACCCGCGGGCCGTTAGCTCAGCTGGCAGAGCAGGGGACTTTTAATCCCAAGGTCCAGGGTTCGAACCCCTGACGGCCCACCCAAAGATTGTTGAGACGGTCAACTTCGGTTGGCCGTCTTTTTTGTCGCCCTTTCATGGGTTCGAACCCGTCGGGGCGCGGAGCTGAGTAAACGCGCGAGCGTTTGCCAGCGCAGCGCGCAAGGCGCGAAAGCGCCGCAGCGGCCGCCTGCGAAGCAGGCTGAACCCCCGACGGCCCACCCAAAGAAAGGAAAACGAAATGAAAACAGACAGATACGGAATTAGCGGCAGCACATTAAAGATAATAGCGGCCATTTCGATGGTTCTCGATCATGTAAGCAGGATCGTCCTGACCAATGGAATCATGACTCACGCATCGTACAATCAGATATCAGACGAGCAGTGGGCGATTCTAAGCGAGGCTTCGGATGTGCTTCATGTTCTTGGCAGAATTGCATTTCCCTTATTTTGCTTTTTGATAGTTGAGGGATTTTTGCATACTCATGACATAAAGAAGTACCTGCGAAATATGCTTGTCTTCGCAATCATTGCGGAGCCCATATACGATTTCGTTCAAACCGGGCAACTATTCGACCTTCGGCAACAAAATGTTATGTGTGAGCTCCTGCTTTCCTTGGTCTTTTTGATTATTCTGGAAAAGATACAAAGTCTTTCAAAATGGAAGAGGCACATCGCAGAATTTGCTCTGATTGTTTTGATAGCACTGGCAGCTGAATACACTAAACTAGATGGCGGCGTGTATGGCATTCTGCTTGTGGCTGCATTCTATTTATTCCACGACAGCAAGGCCAAGATGTTCTTTGCTGCAGTATGCGTAGTGCTCCTTTCGTCATGCCATATAGTTGGCGGCGGATTTGAGTTTGCTACAGCTAATGTATTTAATCCTGATGTTGCTGCCGCGGTCGTTTCGTTGCTGCTTATCAATCTTTATAATGGCAAGCGAGGGCTGAAGCTGAAATACTTCTTCTACGTTTTCTATCCGGCACATCTTGCTCTGCTTTATGGTGTCTCACTTATTGTTTTGAACTGTCTTTAATAACTCTCAAACAAGTCTCTGAAAGCAGAAACAAACTGACCCTAAGACTGCTTGTGATTTTCCGGAAGACCTGAGAGATGCGAGGATAGACAACGAGGGCTGCAGAAAGATGCTTCTCAGTTCTCTGGCGGATCGCACGTATCTGTATGAGGATCACTTCCGCACACTCATTAATAGCAGTGATAAACACGGCAGATCCTCAAAACATGGGACTGCGGAGGTCGAACGATGCTTCGACAGCATGAATGGCAGCGAGAAAGTGAGTTCGGAAACATCCTTTGGATGCTCCACCATAGAAAAGAAAGCGATCGACTCCGGTTGGTCGCTTTTTTGTTGCCGGTGCACGGGTTCGAACCCGTATCTATCTATATATAAGAACGCTTGGCGAACAAAACCCGCCTTTTACCGATGGGAAACAAATAACTGATGCCTTTGGAGTAAAGTAGCGCTCCAGAGATGACCGATGTCTCAATACACATAAAACAGCTGGTCATCGCCAATATCAGAAGCCAATGCTTCAGTTTTAACCTCAGTGATGCGACTGAGGGACCTATTCATTTGTGAACAAAATATGGAGTGCGCGATTCCCGCCCCCGGCGCCCCTCCGGTCTGGCAATATATCTCCTTGCCGCGCGGCCCGGTGGAACCGGATGAGCCGCAAAGCGTGCACCTTGAGAACCGGATACTGCGAGGATGGACACACCAGATGTGTCGCATCCGGGCAGACATCGAACCATTTGAAATGGTCTAACTTGGATTTGTTTTTCGCAAGGCCGCCGAGAGGCGGCCCCGAGAAATTCCTTTTCCTATACTAGAACCATATGAATCGAACGGAACCGATCAGCGAATGACTGAGAGGACCGGACGGGCTCGAAGCCCAAATATTTTGGACGGAGAGTTCGATCCTGGCTCAGGATGAACGCTGGCGGCGCGCCTAACACATGCAAGTCGAACGGCACCCCTCTCCGGAGGGAAGCGAGTGGCGAACGGCTGAGTAACACGTGGAGAACCTGCCCCCTCCCCCGGGATAGCCGCCCGAAAGGACGGGTAATACCGGATACCCCGGGGTGCCGCATGGCACCCCGGCTAAAGCCCCGACGGGAGGGGATGGCTCCGCGGCCCATCAGGTAGACGGCGGGGTGACGGCCCACCGTGCCGACAACGGGTAGCCGGGTTGAGAGACCGACCGGCCAGATTGGGACTGAGACACGGCCCAGACTCCTACGGGAGGCAGCAGTGGGGAATCTTGCGCAATGGGGGGAACCCTGACGCAGCGACGCCGCGTGCGGGACGGAGGCCTTCGGGTCGTAAACCGCTTTCAGCAGGGAAGAGTCAAGACTGTACCTGCAGAAGAAGCCCCGGCTAACTACGTGCCAGCAGCCGCGGTAATACGTAGGGGGCGAGCGTTATCCGGATTCATTGGGCGTAAAGCGCGCGTAGGCGGCCCGGCAGGCCGGGGGTCGAAGCGGGGGGCTCAACCCCCCGAAGCCCCCGGAACCTCCGCGGCTTGGGTCCGGTAGGGGAGGGTGGAACACCCGGTGTAGCGGTGGAATGCGCAGATATCGGGTGGAACACCGGTGGCGAAGGCGGCCCTCTGGGCCGAGACCGACGCTGAGGCGCGAAAGCTGGGGGAGCGAACAGGATTAGATACCCTGGTAGTCCCAGCCGTAAACGATGGACGCTAGGTGTGGGGGGACGATCCCCCCGTGCCGCAGCCAACGCATTAAGCGTCCCGCCTGGGGAGTACGGCCGCAAGGCTAAAACTCAAAGGAATTGACGGGGGCCCGCACAAGCAGCGGAGCATGTGGCTTAATTCGAAGCAACGCGAAGAACCTTACCAGGGCTTGACATATGGGTGAAGCGGGGGAGACCCCGTGGCCGAGAGGAGCCCATACAGGTGGTGCATGGCTGTCGTCAGCTCGTGTCGTGAGATGTTGGGTTAAGTCCCGCAACGAGCGCAACCCCCGCCGCGTGTTGCCATCGGGTGATGCCGGGAACCCACGCGGGACCGCCGCCGTCAAGGCGGAGGAGGGCGGGGACGACGTCAAGTCATCATGCCCCTTATGCCCTGGGCTGCACACGTGCTACAATGGCCGGTACAGAGGGATGCCACCCCGCGAGGGGGAGCGGATCCCGGAAAGCCGGCCCCAGTTCGGATTGGGGGCTGCAACCCGCCCCCATGAAGTCGGAGTTGCTAGTAATCGCGGATCAGCATGCCGCGGTGAATGCGTTCCCGGGCCTTGTACACACCGCCCGTCACACCACCCGAGTCGTCTGCACCCGAAGTCGCCGGCCCAACCGTCAAGGGGGGAGGCGCCGAAGGTGTGGAGGGGGAGGGGGGTGAAGTCGTAACAAGGTAGCCGTACCGGAAGGTGCGGCTGGATCACCTCCTTTCTAGGGAGATTCTCATAAGAATCAAGGCTTCACTATCAAAACAAGATTCCAGAAAATCCAGCATCCGGCTCCCGGGGCTCCCGCCCCGAGGCACCTTGACAGCCGCATAGCGAAGCACGGAATACAGAAGATACGCGGGGCCGGGAAGCCTTTTCCCGGCCCCCGAGAACGAATAACGAAATCAATTCATATCAAGTTGATTCGGATTCTTCACGATCGCAAAATCATTCAAGATTTACTCGATGTGGTTTACCTAACACATAACAGGGAACACTTCAGGACGAAGATACAAAGGGCGCGAGGCGGATGCCTTGGCGCGGGAAGTCGACGAAGGGCGCGGCAAGCTGCGATAAGCCGCGGGGAGGCGCAAACGGCCTTTGATCCGCGGATTCCCGAATGGGGGAACCCAGCAGGGGCAATGCCCTGCTACCGGCCGCCGAACGCATAGGCGGCCAGGAGGCAACCGGGGGAACTGAAACATCTAAGTACCCCGAGGAAGAGAAATCAACCGAGATCCCGGGAGTAGCGGCGAGCGAAACCGGGCCAGCCCAAACCGGCGCGCGTGCAAGCGTGCGGGCGTTTCCGCGCCGGTGTTGTTGGGCGGGGCAACCGAGGGCCGCATCCCTCGGCCGCTGTTACAAACCAGCCATCTAGGGGAACGGCCTGGGAAGGCCGGCGGAACAGGGTGAGAGCCCCGTACCCGGAAGGTCGCTGGCAGCGGGTCTCCGGCCCAGAGTAGCGCGGGGCACGTGAAACCCCGCGCGAAGCAGGGGGGACCACCCTCCAAGGCTGAACACTCTCCCGCGACCGATAGCGAACCAGTACCGTGAGGGAAAGGTGAAAAGCACCCCGAGAGGGGAGTGAAACAGCGCCTGAAACCGCGCGCCCACGAGCAGTCGGAGCACCTTTGACGGTGTGACGGCGTGCCTTTTGTAGAATGAGCCAGCGAGTCACGATGCGCGGCGAGGTTAAGCTTTTAAGCGAGCCGCAGCGAAAGCGAGTCTTTAAGACGGCGACATAGTCGCGCGTC
>ENA-ORML01000826-ORML01000826.1-human-gut-metagenome-genome-assembly--contig:-NODE-826-length-32367-cov-3.545742_pt1 | contig 32367 bp, 25 predicted proteins | sample MGYA00242103_ERZ508995 | MGnify/ENA primary metagenome ERZ508995 (study PRJEB26280, sample SAMEA2338702) | human gut metagenome | biome: human gut; feature: human-associated habitat; material: faeces... | reverse complement strand
GTTTCTTTATTTTGAAATTTTAATGTTTTCATTGTTTAAAATATCCTTAATAACTTCTTTTAATTCTAGATAACGACGTTTTAATGTATCAAGTCTAACAGTTCCAGCAGATTCTATATGATAATAAGTATGATTATCTCTTTTGTATTGAGTAATCAAATGTGATTCAAGAAAGAAGAACAGTGAAGTTAATACGACGCCTTCTTTGATACTTAATGTATTTTGAAAATGTAAAAAGGATGTCAATTCTTCACTTGTGCAATCTCTTTGATTTAAAATAGCTAAGATTAACATTTCTAATTTGAAAAAACGGTCATTATGTATCATGGTCTTACTCCTTAATATATATTATAACAAGATTCTTTATGAATGGAAGAACTGTTCAATAAAATCTTGTGTTTTTTGATCGATTTCATCTTGTTTTCTGGTAATAAATACAATATCTGTATACAGTTCTTCATCATGTAATATCACGCTTATTAATGACTTATTATCGACTAGTGAAAGGGCACTTTGAGGAATAATAGCAATACCTAGCCCACAAGAAGCCCATGTTAAAGATGTTCGACAATCATCACTTGTCATTTTGATAAAAGGATTAAAATGCTGATTGAGACAGTAATCAGTTATTAAGCTTAAATAGCGTTGATGAATGATAAGAGGAGAATGCTGATAGTCTTTTATATATTGCATATTTTCATTGAGATAGGAAGAATGACCAACTGCAACCATTGGTTCACTCTTATAATGTTTTGTAAAAACATGACTTTGATCAAAAGGTGTTCTGACAAGACCAACATCAATATTATGAGCTAATAAAAGATCAATCATTTCATATGTGGTTCCTTCATGAATACGAAATGATAATAATTTATTTCTGATAAGATAGTCCTGAATCTTTTCAATAAGACCTGAATTTGACGAGGTAATTCCAATTCTTATAATTTCGTTTTGGGTTTCTTTCATTTCATGTAGTGTCATTTCGCTTAGAGTCAATATTTGGAGACTACGCTTATAAAAGAGTTTACCAGCTTGTGTCAGTTCAACTTTACGGTGTCCTCGTTTTAATAACTGAACACCTAGCTCATCTTCTAATTGTTTTAATTGAGTAGATAGAGGGGGTTGAGCCATATGTAATACTTGTGCAGCTTTTGAAATAGTTCCTTCTTCAACTATTGTTTTAAAATAAATCATTTGTTTGATATCCATGCTGATTCTCCTATATATTTTATAAATATATTCAAAAAGTGATAATTATGAAATTCATTTCAAAAAAGCATTTTTTATGTATTGTTATAGATTAAACGGATAAAACTTTATTTTTCGTATAAATGATATCATTGGGAGTACAATCAAGAATTTCGCACAATTTCAAAAGTGTAAGAACAGTAATGTTTTTATTGTTTTTTAGTCTATTCAAAGTTTTATTATCGATACCTTGTTTTAATAACTGATATTGTGAAATATTTTTCTTCTTCATTGTTTCCCATAATGGGCTATAATCTATCATCATGACCACTCCTTTTTAATCCATTATAAAGAAAATGGAATTTATTAACATTGTGTATATATCCACAATGTTGTATAATGCATTTGTTCAATAAAAATATTTTAACAAATACATAGAAAGTTATTTTTTAAGTATTCAATACAAATATTGAACAGGAGGTATAAAATGAAGTTAAAACGTGATGACATAAGTCAAAAGAATATTTGGATAATGATAGTGGGGGCTATTATCATTCTTCTAACAATAACAATATTAAGAAATAAGTCTCAAGCTATAGTTCTTAAAAATAAGTCTTTAACATTAGAATATGGTGAATTGTTATCAATGGAGATAACTGATTATTTAGATCTTGATCAAACCAAGAAAGAAATGATTTCAGATATTAAAATGGATACTTCAGCTATAATATATGAAAATGGTAAAGATTATCCTGCTATAGGAAATTATAAAATTATATTGTCATATAAAAATGAGAAAGCAACTCTTCAGTTGTATGTCAAAGATACAATTGCTCCAGTATTTAAAGATTTTATAACTGAAGTTGAATTTATGAAGGGGAAGCAACCATCAGATGAAGAATTAAAAACATTATTGAGTGTAGAAGATTTAGATGAAACAACAGTACACATTGATCATTCTCGAGTTGATTATACAAAAGTAGGTGTTTATCAAACAACAGTTACTGCTTCTGATTCTTCCCATAATAAAGAAGTCAAAGATATTATGGTGAATATTAGTGAACCGACCCTTCGATTAGATAAAACCAATGCAACATTATATGAAGAAGAAAATCTTATTTTGAAAGCAGAAGTTAAGGGAAATGATTCAAAGGTAACATTTCAATCTAGTGATACATCAATTGTTGTGGTTAATACTCAAGGAAGAGTAACTGCTATAAAAAGTGGAACAGCGACTATTATTGCTGAAGCAAATGGAGTTCAGGCAAAATGTCAAATAACAGTAGAATCGTTACCAAATGGTGCAACAAAAACAATTGAAAAAGATAACCAAGGGAATCAAGTGACAGTGGTAAAGCCTCCAAAGATGAAAGACCATTCAAGTCCTTCATTACATGAATCTGGAGAAACTGATAGAAGTTATGATCTAGCGAGTGCAAAAGAAGCATTTCAACTGCAAAATAGAGAGCGTGCAAAACAAGGATTAGCTGCTCTTCAGTGGAGTGATTCGTTGTATGAAACAGCCAAGATTCGTGCAAAAGAAATTGTTACACAATTTTCTCATACACGACCTAATGGTGGTGATATCTTTGACATGATTCAAATTTCATGGAAAAGTGCTGGTGAGAATATTGGAATGGGAACCCCATTAGCTTCATCAATGGTCAATATGTGGATGAACAGTGCTGGTCATAAAGCAAATATCTTAGCAGACAATACGCATGCAGCAGTCGCAAAATATGGGAACTATTGGGTAACTATCTTTGTCAAACAGTAACAGATATGTTATATAAATATAGCTATAGTTTTTAATTATTTTGAGACTTATGAAAAAGTAACTGTATTTCATGAAAATGAAATACAGTTTTTTGCTTATATGATGTTTCAAAGATAAAAAATATATTGGTTTAAAACGATATATCATATATAATACTAGAGTTAGAAAAGAAAATATGAAGTTTGTCATATATTTAAAATATAGTTTATATATGTATTATATATTATACATATAGTAAAGATTGGGCTATAATGGAAAAAGAAAGGGGTAGGGATATATGTGGATGAAATATATAAAACCTTATCGTATTCAAGCGATTATTGGTTTTCTATTTAAAATGACAGAAGCATTCTTTGAATTAATTGTTCCAATGGTTGTGGCTGATATTATTGATAACGGAATTGCTAAAAATGATTCCAATTATATATTAAAAATGGGGTTTGTTTTATTCTTATTAGCAATCATAGGTTATTGTTGTGCATTGATATGTCAATATTTTGCATCAAAGACTTCTCAGGGGTTTGGAACATATTTGCGTAATGATATGTTTAAAGCAATGAATGCGTATGATTATGAGAATATTGATGATATTGGAACACCATCATTGATTACACGTATTACAAATGATGTGAATCAATTGCAGCTTGCTGTTGCTATGGCTATTCGTTTAGTGTCACGTTCACCATTTTTAATTATTGGTTCATTGATTATGGCATTTCAAATTAATGTGCAGATGGCCTTGATTTTCTTATTAAGTGCACCACTTTTAGCTTTGTGTATTTTTCTAGTTATGTCAAAATCGTTACCATTATATATACGTATTCAAAAACAGTTAGATCGTGTTTCATTAATTTGTCGTGAAAATTTATCAGGTATACGTGTTATTCGTGCTTTCTCTAAACAATTTCAAGAAAAAAATAGATTTGAAGAAGCAACACAAAAACAAAAAGATATGCAAATTAAAGTTGGAAAGATATCTGCTTTATTAAATCCTTTGACAAGTGTTATTGTAAATATAGCAATTATTTTTATTCTTTACATAGGTGGTATAAGAGTCAATGCTGGCTCTTTAACACAAGGAGAGATAATAGCTTTAATTAATTACATGAATCAAATTCTATTGTCTATGTTTGTATTTGCGAATGTTATTGTTATATTTAATAAGGCAAGTGCAAGTTATAAGCGTATTCAGGAGGTTTTAGCGATTCATCCCCATATCCATGATGGGAGTGGAAATACAAATTTTCAAAAGGAAAATCTTATTTCTTTTGATCATGTGACTTTTGCTTATCAGGGGGCACAAGCACTGAAAGATTTAAATTTTAAAATTTTAAAAGGTGAAACAATTGGGATTATAGGAGGAACAGGGTCAGGAAAATCAACTTTAGTTCATCTCATTCCACGCTTTTATGATGTTACACAAGGACAAATTCTGATTAAAGGAAATCCGATTCAAGATTATCCTTTAAAGGGATTAAGAGAAATGATTGGAATTGTTCCACAACAGGCTGTTTTGTTTACTGGTACAATTCGAGAAAATATACAATGGGGAAAAAAGGATGCTTCAGATAGTGAAATAAAAGAAGCATTAAGAATTGCTCAAGCTACTTTTGTTGATGAATTAGATGAAGGATTGGATAGTATGATCCATCAGGGTGGAAAAAATTTGTCTGGTGGACAAAGACAAAGATTAACAATCGCAAGAGCTTTAGTTAAGAAACCGGAAATTTTGATTCTTGATGATAGCGCAAGTGCTTTGGATTTTGCGACAGATGCGGCTTTAAGAAAAGCATTAAAGACACTTGATAGTACGACTATTATTGTATCTCAGCGTGTAAGTAGTTTGATGCATGCAGATAAAATATTGGTACTTAGTCATGGAGAATTGGTTGGTATGGGGAATCATCAAGAATTATTAGAGACGTGTAGTCTTTATCAGGAAATTGCGAAATCACAATTATCTGAGGAGGTAGCATAATGGATATAAAAACAATGAAAAGACTCATTTCCTTTTGTAAACCTTATCTCAAGTATTTATTTATGGCATTGATGTTTTCTGCTCTTCAAATTATATTTACACTTTTAATTCCTGTTTTCATTGGTCAGGCAGTTGATCATATTATTGGAAAAGGTCTGGTTGACTTTGATTTATTAGTTTGGAAGATTATTTTGATTGCAGGTAGTGTTGGGATTGCTGAAATCTTTGATTGGTTAGTTGTAAGAACATCGAATATGATGACTTATTCAATTACAAAGGATTTAAGAACACAACTTTTTTCAAAATATTCTACCTTACCATTACGTTATATTGATTCCCATGCTCATGGTGATTTAATGAGTCGTATGATTAATGATATTGATTTAATTGGAGATGGATTACTACAAGGATTTACACATTTGTTTAGTGGTGTTGCTACAATAGTTGGAACAATAGGATTTATGTTATATATCAATGTTCCTATTGCTATGATTGTTATTATCTTGACACCTTTATCTCTTGTTGTAGCAACTGTTATTGCAAATAAGACATATAAATTCTTTCAGGAACAATTGGCTTTAAGAGGAGAGTTAAGTGGCTATGTTGAAGAAATGATAGGTAATCAGAAGGTTGTGAAAGCATTTGGATATGAAGATGAGAATCAGGTAAGATTTGAAGAAATAAATCATAGGTTATATTTAAGTGGAGTGAAATCACAATTTTTGGGAGCATTGGCAAATCCAAGTACACGTGTTGTGAATAGTATTGTTTATGCTAGTGTTTGTTTAGCAGGTGCTTTGTATGTCGTTGCTGGGAATATGAGCGTTGGTGCATTATCAAGTTTCTTGAGTTATGCTAATCAATACACGAAACCATTTAATGAAATTTCAAATGTATTTACTGAATTGCAAACAGCTTTTGCAAGTGCAGCGAGAGTATTTAAACTGTTGGATACATCAAGTGAAGATATTGTTTTACAGCCTCAAACCATTGAACGGGTGAAAGGACATATTCAAATTCAGAATTTATCTTTTGCATATGAAGAAGGACAATCTCTTATTGAAAATCTCAATGTTGAAGCACAACCTGGACAAACAGTTGCGATTGTTGGACCTACTGGTTGTGGAAAAACAACGTTGATTAATTTACTGATGAGATTTTATGATCCTTTAAAAGGTCAGATTTTGATTGATGGTGTGAATACACAATCGATGGATAGAGAGTATTTAAGAGGACTTTATGGAATGGTTTTACAAGATTCATGGTTGTTTTCAGGAACAATTAAAGAAAATATTGCATATGGTCGAGAAGTGGCTGAAGAAGAAATTGTAGAAGCAGCTCAAAGCGCTCATGCTCATAAATTTATTATGCAATTAAAAGATGGTTATGATACATTGGTGAGTGAAGATGGTGGGAATCTTTCACAGGGACAAAAGCAACTTTTGTGTATTGCACGTATAATGTTAATGAAGCCACCTATGTTAATTCTAGATGAAGCAACTTCTTCGATAGATACACGTACTGAGAAGCAAATACAAGATGCTTTTGATACAATGATGCAAGGGAGAACAACTTTTATTGTTGCCCACCGATTATCAACAATTCAAAAAGCAGATCAAATATTAGTAATGGACCATGGTCATATTATTGAACAGGGTAAGCATCATGAATTGTTAGAAAAGAAAGGTTTTTATCATCATTTATATTATAGTCAGTTTGATTTGAAGAACTAAAAAAAGCGACATGTCGCTTTTTATTTTGAAATAATTTTTCTTAATTCTGTTTTATCAATAAAACGTGTAGAGAAACTATAATCTTTTTGTGCATATACAAAAGACATTTTGTTATTGTAAGTAAAATTAACTTTTTTAAGTTTACGATAATCAATCATCATTCTTCCAACCATTATATTCTTTCGTCCAATCATAACAAGACTTGAAGCAGAATATCCAAATATAACACTCATAAATGCAGCAACATTTAAGCCATTTCTATAAATTGTTAAACTATCATTAAAAAGCCCATAAACCATTGCGCCAATACCACCTATAAAACCAACGATATAGAGTATTGTCAAGAGACCATAAAATATCTTACCTGTTGTATTAAAGCAGAATTTTAGGGATTTATCTAACTTCTTACAACGAAAAATAGTTACAACAATATTAACAATTGTATAGGTGAACCATAGAATAATGATGAGTAATAGAAATGAAAAAATACTTAACAAAATTTCAGCCATAATCCTTAACTTCCTTTCATATGTTATTATTATACATATATTTTTTCATTTCGTATAGAAAAAAATGAAAATATGTGAAATCTTCGACAATTTGGTATATAATACACATCAAGGAAGTGAAAATATGAATAATTTTATGACAAGAGAGACAAGAAATATAGAAATCTGTGAAGTTGATTATATGGGACAATATCAACTTTATCATTTATTCAATAGATTTTCTGAAATAGCAACACGAAGTGCAAAAGAGATTGGTTTATGGAATGAAGAAATGATGAATCAATATGGGTGGGTTGTTGCAAAGCAAACATTACATTTGAATCGTCCCCTCTATTATAAAGATAGAATAGATTTATCAACAACAATAGATAATGGGTCTTTTGTATCTTTTCCAAGATACTATTTCATTACAAAAGATAATCAGGAAGTTGGATACTGTTCATCAATTTGGACATTGATTGATATACATAAAAGAAGAATTGTTTCACCAAAAAGAATTGGACTTCAAGTACCAGAGGTTACACATGAAATTCATTTAGATGAACCAAAAACAATCGACATTGATATACCTATGATATATACAACAACCAGAAAGGTTCTTTATAGTGATGTTGATACAAATCAGCATATGAATAATACAAGATATATTCAATGGGCTTTGGATCTTATTGATTATAATATTCATAAAGAGTACTTTATTAGTGATATGTCTATTCAATATAAAAAAGAGGTGAGACCTCTGGAGGATGTTTTATTATATTTAGCTCATCAACAACAAAGATATATTGTAGAAGGTAAAGATCAAGAAGGAAATGTTTATTTTACAATAGAAATTTATTTCACTAAGAGATAGTTTTCATATTTTGAAAAAAATTACTTGAAAATTATGCTATTATGTATCTGTCCCAAATATCTATAATAGTATTCGTTTTCCCGTAACAGAATACAGATATTGAAATACTACCGAGAGGTAGTTTTTTTGTAATATATATAGTTAAAATTCATATTTTACTCGAATAATAACAAAATGACTATAAGAAATGTTAATGGAGTATATTCAAAGATATGAATTATAATCAAAATATCAGCATATTGATAAAGAATTTGTTATAATGGATATACTTGAAAAGAACGAGGTGATAAAAATAATGAAAGAGTTACATATTCCCCATATTTATAATTCAGAAAAACTCATAGGATATGGTGGTAATCAAGACTGGTTTGAAGATGAATGGGCGCAAAAAGCTGGATGTGCTAGTGTTTTAGCAAGTAATATGTATGCATATTATCAACATCAAGAAACATTTTCAAAAAATCAATTTCTTTCTATTATGAATCGTATGTTTAAGAATATGACTCCTGGACAGATGGGATATCCTTTTTTATATAAATTTGCTAGAACTTTTGTAGATATTTTGGGTGAGGAAGGAATTTATTTACAACCTGTTTATCAAAAGAAATCTAAAGATACAAAACATGCTTTGTCTTTTGTATTAAAGCACATTGATGAGGGTCATCCTATTGGTATGTTGATTCTTTATCATCGAGCCCCTGAATTAAAAGATGATAATTGGCATTGGGTATGTTTAAGTGGATATATAGAAACAAAGGATGGATATGATATTATTTTTTCAGATTGTGGAGAGAGAAGAATCATAAATGCAGATATATTATTTGATACCCATTGTCATAATGTTTATAAGATGGTAAGCATGAAAAAAGATCCTATAAAATAGGATCAATAGAATGCATAATATTTTTCATATCAACTGGTGGATGACAGATGAGTGTCATCTTTTCTTTTGTAATAGGATGAGTAAATATCAATTGAAATGCATGAAGTGCTTGTCTATTCATAAGGTGAGATTTTTCGCCATAAAGACAATCACCTAATAGTGGATGACCAATTGCTGACATATGGACTCTAATCTGATGCTTGCGTCCTGTATCTAGTGTACATTCAACGACAGATAAATCTTGATTTGTAGCAATACACTGATAATAAGTACAAGCTCTTTTACCAGATGAAGATACAATCATACGTTGATTATGATGTCGGTCACGACCAATTGGTTGACATATTGAATGTTGCTTATAACCAGTAAGTTTACCTTTCACAATGGCTAAATATTTTCTCTGAATTTCTTTAATAGACAGTTGATAATCCATTAAAGGCTGTATAAAACTACATTTACAAAATAGTGTTAACCCAGTTGTTTCATAGTCTAATCGATGAATATATCGGACAGGAATATTATATCCACATTGTTGATAATAAGCACTCACTCTATTGGCAAGAGAGTCAGTATGAGAGAGATTATCTGGAAAGACACTTAGAAAAGGTGGTTTATTGACAACCAAGAGAAATTCATCTTCATAGATAATATCTATATCTTCATATTGAGGAGGATATAACTGATCATTTTCTTGAAAGGCTTTGACACTAAAATGATCACCTTTGAGTAATATTGTTGAGGAAGACACAAATCTTTTGTTGACAGTATAATCTTTGTTCTGTTTTAAAAGATGAATTGTTTTTTTAGATAAATGAAATGTATGAAAAAAGTCTTCAATAGATATAGGTGAATGAATAATAAATGTAATATATGGGTAATGAACTTTATAATTCATTAGATTTTATATACAGTGATACGTATATCTATTGTGACATCAAATTCACCTAAAGTATCTAAAACATATCTTCGTTCTTTTTTGATATGATAAAAATGTGGTGTCATTTTTAAGAGATTTAATGTATCTTCACGGTTCTTTAAATGAATTTTTTTGGTAAAGTCATAACTTTTAATGGTTTCAAATGGTAAACGAATATGTTCATCTGATTTTATTTTCACTTCATCATAAATCAATTCTTTAAATTCAACCAAATGTTTATTATTTGCTGTAACATGAATCATATAACCATTCTCTTTTAAACATCTTTTAATTTCTGACTCATTTACAACAGTAAATAAAGCAGTGATGACATCAAGTGAATGATCTTGAATAGGTAAATTCTTTGAATTACCAACAATCCAATAAATATCCTTTGTATATTTTGTAGCCATTTGAATTCCATCTTTAGAAATATCTAAACCATAGAAGGTGCAATCATCACCTAATTCTTGTTTCATACGATAAGTATAATATCCTTCACCACAACCTAAATCTAAAATATGCATATTAGGTTGATAATGATGACGAATATAAGAAACAACTTCATTGAGAATAACATCATAATAGCCTTGATTTAAGTAATTCTTACGACATAACAGACTTTCTTTATTATCACCAGGATTATTACATGATTTATCTGGATTTAATAAGAGATTAATATATTGATTTTTAGCAATATCATAACAATGATTTTGATTACATTTATACGTTTTTTCTTCTAATTGAAGTGTTTGATGACACTTCGGACAAGCTAATTTATGCATAGTCTCACTCCTTTTTAAGCATTATAACATGTTTACTTTTACTTGGGAATATTGGTATAATAGAAAAAGTGAAGGAGGTATGACTTATGGGATTATTTTCTAAGAAACAAAAGGTGGATTATGATGCTTTATTTAAAGAACAGTATAAGTCAGTAAATCAATTGACTATGCAGGCTCATAATGAATTAGATTATGTAATTAAGGAGTCATTATTTGAATTGATTGTTGAAAAGTATAATGAATTAATTACATTTATCAAGGTGCTTCTTATGATAAAGCTCATTTTGAATCTTTAAGAGAAAATGCACAAAAAGAATTAAAAACACTTCAAGATATTAATAAGGATGAACTATGAATATTCGTATAATTCAGGTGATTTTAGATGTATTTGATCATTATGGTGAAAATATCCGTTTTGAAGAAGAGCGTTTTGAAGAAGCATTAAATGATGAAGCACCAGATTTATTAGATGAGTGTTTTTGGATTATCCGTGGTTTTCAAACTGGCATATATGATGCAATGATTTTTGATGAAGATATATATCGTAATGGATATGTCAAATACTTAATGGAGAACATAGAATGTGAAGAAAAAGAAGCTATCTTTATCGTGGCAGTTTTTGAAACAGTTATAACTGAGATTAGTTATTATTTTGAAATTCCTGATATGTTAAGTTTATTACAGGATGCATATGAACGTCAGGATTATCCTCAACTTGCTATTATTGCAAAAACGTATTTCCTAGGTTTTGGAGTTTCGCAGGATTATGAGAAGGCTTTTGAAATTTATTCATATCTTTATGGTCATGGGGATGATTGTGGTGCATATTATTTAGGGTTTATGTATGAACATGGATATGGTATTGAACAAGATATTGAAAAAGCAATGATGTACTATCATAGTCGTCAGGATGATTTAACTGATTATCGACTTGGTACGTTTTATATGTTAGGTCAGTATTTTGAATATGATGCTAAGAAAGCTTATGAGCACTTATCTAGAAGTCATCTTGAAGAGGCATACCTTTATAAAGGGCTGCTCTTAGAAGAACAAAGAAATTTTGCTGGAGCCTTTGAGGCTTATTTTGAAGGTGCACAATTGTTTCAGGTTGAGTGTCTGTATAGAGCTGCTTTATGTTTAAGAATGGGATTAGGTGTAGAGATAGATTTAAAGAAAGCTTATCACTATTTTGAATATGGGTACTTTTTTATGCACAAAGAGAGTACTTATCAATTATCAATGATGCTTTTTGATGGGCTTGTTGTTGAAAAAGATGAAAAGAAAGCTTTGTTATATTTACATCAGGCAGCTCAGTTAAGAAGTCGAGATGCATGTTTGTTATTGGGACAATTATATGAATTAGGAAGATATGTGAAAAAGGATCATCAAAAATCATTGGCTTATTATCAAGTCGCAAGTGAGATTTTGAATCAGTCAAATGAAAAGGAAAGTAGAGAAAATTATGAAAATATATAAAAAGAATGATGAAACATCTTACACTTTAGGCGTGTTTCCAACAATTGAATTATTAAAAAAAAGACCTCAAGATGTCATAAGAGTTGTTGTACATTCTTCTATTATTCAAAATAAAGGTTATCCATTAATTCAAGAACTGTGTCAACAATATCATATACATATAGAAATCCATGATAAGACAATAGATAAATTAAGTCCTAAAAACAATTGTTTTGCAATTGGTGTTTTTAAAAAATATTCAGATCAAATTCAGGAAGGAAATCATGTTGTTTTGGTAAACCCAATGGATATGGGAAATATGGGAACAATGATGAGAACTATGCTGGGGTTTGGATACCTTCATTTGGTTATTATACGTCCAGCAGTAGATATTTTTGATCCAAAAGTGATACGTGCATCTATGGGGGCTATTTTTCATCTCAATATACAGTATTATGATAATTTTGAATCATATTATCAAGAATATAAATATCATGAATTTTATCCATTCATGTTAAAAGGTGCCAAAAATATACATCAAATATCTACAAATAATGTTCATTCATTAGTGTTTGGGAATGAAAGCAGTGGTTTAGATGATACTTATTTGAATTATGGTCAGAGTGTTTTTATACCACATAGTGAAACTATTGATTCATTGAATTTATCAATGGCTTTAGGTCTTACACTTTTCCATTTTTCCAAAGAACAATTTCAAAGAAAAGAGGTACTAAGAGATAATGTATAATTTTGATAAAATTGTAAATAGAAGACAAACAAATAGTATTAAATATGATCGAGAAAAAGCTCAAGATACACGTATTATCCCTATGTGGGTTGCTGATATGGATTTTGAAACATTACCTGAAGTCAAACAGGTATTAATAAAAAGAGCAGAACATGGAATTTTTGGATATGCAGCACCAACTGACTCTTATTATCAATCAGTTATTCATTGGTTAGGGACGAGACATGATTTTCATGTAGAGAAAGATTGGATTATTCCTACACCAGGAATTGTAACAGCATTAAAATTGGCGGTGAGAGCTTATACAAAACCATCAGATAATGTAATGATTATGAAGCCTGTCTATTATCCATTTGATGCATCTATTCAATTGAATGGTAGAACAGTTATAGAATGTCCTTTATCTTTTAATGGAAAACAATATATATGTGATTTTGATGTTTTTGAACAGCAAATTGTGCAAAATAATGTAAAAATGTTTATTTTATGTCATCCTCATAATCCAATTGGAAGAGTCTGGTCAAGAAATGAATTATATCAAATAGGTATGATTTGTAAAAAACATCATGTTTATGTTGTAAGTGATGAAATTCATATGGACTTTGTTTATGGAGATAATCAACATATTGCTTTTTATAATGTTGATCAATCATTTAAAGATTTTACAATTATTTGTACATCACCATCAAAAACATTTAATTTGGCAGCTTTACAAACATCTAATATTATAATAGCCAATGAGGATATGAGAAAAAAATTTGTTGATGAAAAGATAGCATCAGGAATAAGTGATCCAAATATTTTTGGATTAGAAGCATGCATTGCTGCTTATACTTATGGGGCAAAGTGGGTTGATGAACTCTTAGTTTATTTACAAGGTAATATTGATTATATGAAAACTTTCTTTGCAGAACATCTTCCAGAAATTAAAGTGATTGATCCTCAAGGATTATATCTTGTTTGGGTAGATATGAGAAGTCTTGGTATGAATAATCAAGAACTGGAGGATTTTATGTTGAAGAAAGCACACCTATGGTTAGATGAAGGTTATATCTTTGGAACTGGTGGGGATGGCTTTGAAAGATTTAATGTTGCTTGCCCTAGAAGTGTTTTAAAACAGGCTTTGGAACAATTAGAGAGTGCTATAAAAGAAATAAAAGTTACTGTAAGGGCTTAAATCTATAAAAATAGTCAATAATTATGGAAATTTCAATGAAATCAGTGTATGATAGAGTTGTAAAAAATTGAAAAGGAGATTGTAAATATGGGATTAGTTTCAGCAACAGAAATGTTACAAAAAGCAAAAGCAGGACACTATGCTGTTGGTCAATTTAACATCAACAACTTAGAATGGACTAAATCAATTTTATTAACTGCAGAAGAATTAAAATCACCAGTTATTTTAGGAGTATCTGAAGGAGCTGCTAAATATATGACTGGATTTAAAACTGTTTCTGCTATGGTAAGTGCAATGGTAGATTCATTAGGAATTACTGTACCAGTTGCTTTACATTTAGATCATGGTAGTTATGAAGGAGCTAAAGCTGCATTAGAAGCTGGATTCTCTTCAATTATGTTTGATGGTTCTCATTATGGAATCGAAGAAAACATTGCCAAAACAAAAGAAATCGTTGAATTATGCCATGCAAAAGGTGTATCAGTTGAAGCAGAAGTTGGTTCAATTGGTGGAGAAGAAGATGGTGTTGTGGGTAAAGGTGAAGTTGCCGATCCTAAGGAATGTAAAATGATTGCAGATTTAGGAATTGATTTCTTAGCAGCAGGAATTGGAAATATCCATGGAAAATATCCAGCTAACTGGGAAGGTTTAGATTTTGAAGCATTAGATGCTATTCAAAAAGAAACAGGAACAATGCCTTTAGTATTACATGGTGGTACTGGTATTCCAGCAGATATGATTAAAAAAGCAATTACTTTAGGAGTATCTAAAATCAATGTAAATACTGAATGTCAATTATATTTCCAAGAAGCTACACGTAAATATATTGAAGCAGGTAAAGATTTAGAAGGTAAAGGATTTGACCCTCGTAAATTATTAGCACCAGGTGCTGCTGCAATTCAAGAATGTGTAAAAGAAAAAATGGAATTATTTGGAAGTGTAAATAAAGCATAATGAATGAGAAGTTCTTCGGAACTTCTTTTTTTCTTAAAACAAAAAACTATAAAACAAATTCTTATGATACCTACAGAGTGGGAAAAGAAAATGAAATATAGTTTTATTAACATTAACAATTGGATAGAAGAAATTTAAAGATTCTTTTTTTATTTTCACTACATGATTCTCTCTCGATTAAATAACAAGGTAACTGAATCCGCATAGGATTAGGGCAACTGTTATTTAAATATGAATAATACAATAATTTAGCACCTAATTGTCCCATTTCATAAGCGGGAGCATGAATTGTTGTTAACGGTAGGGAAGTGAAATTTGTTGCTTCAATATTATCGAATTCCATAATAGAAATATCTTCAGGAACTTTAATTTTACTATCAAGAAGAGCACGCAAGGCCCCTATAGCAATAGGATCACTAGCTGCGAAAATAGCATCAGGTAAATCATTTGATTGAATCATTTCAATCATCATTTGATATCCAGATTCACTTGTAAATTTATCTTCTCGTATATATTTTTGATATTCCATTTGGTAATTTTGACAATATTTTTCAAAAGAACTACGACGTACATCAAAATATGTATGATTATCATCACTTTGTTCAATACCTCCTAAAAAACCAATCTTCTTATGACCTAAAATATGAAAATAATCTACAACCTGTTTCATTGCATCATCAAAATCTAAGACAATACATGCTTCACTACAGGGATTTACTAAATCCATATCTAAAAGAACAAGATTCTTACATGAATTTTTTAATTTACGAATATATTCAATACTAAATTTCCCTAAACAGATAATACCACTAACATCATAAAAAGATTCAAAAAGATTAATATCATCTGAAAAAATACGTTTAACAGCAATTTGTTGAGATTTTAAGAAATTCTCTACGCCTTGTCTTAAAGCAAGATAATAAGGATCACATATTTCTTCTTGAATTGAATACCATTGTATAATCGCAAAAGTCGCTTTTGGACTTTTTTTAGGTTTAACAACATATTGTAATTGTTTAGCTGCTTCAAGAACAGTTTTTTGTATCTTCCGTAACACTCAACGTTTCATCATTATTTAAAATACGTGAAACAGTGGCTATAGATACATTTGCAAGTTGAGCTACGTCTTTTGATTTAGCCATTTATATCTTCTCCTATAATATATTAATTATATCATAATTTATAAAAAATACTATATTTTCATAAAACGACAGTAAAATTAACTAAAACTTAAGTGAAATAATAATAAAAATATTATTATTTTTAGTAAATATATTGACTTTTTAACTAGTCAAAGTATAATGAAATTGAAATAACATTGATTTAGAGGAGGTAAAATATGGTAAGAATTAGAAAAGTTTTATTTATGAGTTTAATTAGTAGTATGATTATTGGAATGTCGCCCTCGAATGTTTATGCGAGCGAAACGATTAATGCCAGGGTAGAAGCACGTTATAGTTCTAATCGTATTTCCTGGAATAATGTGAGTGGTCATGACAAATATAATGTTTATAAAGTTGGTGATGATGACACGAAACTTTCTCTTATAACAACAGTAACAGGTCAAGAATATATTGATGAAACTGCTGGAGTCAATACACAAGAAAGATACGTTATCAAATGTAATGATGATGAAAGTATTCAATCATCTATTGTTAAAGATTCATATAAGACTGGTATTGAAGCGGTGCAGGGACATGCCAGGGACGAAACAAATAATTTTCATGTTTCTTTATCAGGTGGAAAAGAAAAATTTGATGGGAATACGGTTCTTGAATTTTCTCATAATATTAGTTTATTACAAGAATTAAAGAAAGGGACAGTTTTAATTTCTTTTAAACCAGATGAAGAGAAGACTGTTAAAAATAGAGAAATTCTATTAAATATTAAAGATAAAAGTGCTGTAACAGCTAGTGGTCATTACGTGAATGATAGTTCAAATCCTGCTAATTGCATTAGTTTTATGCAAGGAACAAAAGATATAATAAGATATAATTTTAGTAGTACTGTTAAATATAGTCTAGAAGAAGCAATTGCTGAAAATGATTGGACTACTTATAGTTTATCGGTACAGACTGAAGGACAAAATTCTTATTTTAAAAATAGAGTAAATGGTGAAAAAAAGCAAACTCAATTTGACTATGATCATAATGGTAATTATTTGCTTAACTTTTTAAATAATAGTTCTATTACAAAATTAGACTATTTAACAATTGGAGGAGCTGTAAATAATGGTATAAAGGTAGCTAGATTTAAAGGTGAAATCGCTTATGTCACAATTACAGATGAAGTGATGTCCGACGAAGAAACAAAGGCTTATACAGCAGCTGTTACAGCCAAATTGAATAAAAATGTATCATTAGGGTCACAAATAAGCAATATGTTTAATAAAAATGCAGATAATACATGGTTGTTTGTTGGTGGTGAAGAGGTTCAGGGAAGTTATGATCAAGTTCAAGGCATGAGAAATTATGTGAGTCATTTTGAGGAATATATAAGATGGACCAAAACAAGTGATATTATTGAAAGAGAACGCTATGTAATGAATGCAGGGAGAAAAGGGCAAACATTAACAGATATAAATAATAATTTCGAATCATATAAAAATGAGTTTAATCCTAAAGCGATGGCCTATATGGTTGGAAAAGAGGATTATAGTCAAGATGATGTAAGTGGCTTTAAAGAAGCATTAAAAACGTTTATCAATTCATCTTTATCTTTGAAAAATAATCAAGGCTTTGCAGTCATCCAAAAACCACATACTGTTTATAATACACAAACAGATCAAGTAATTCAAAAATATTGTCAGGCAGTTGATGACGTTGTAGCAGAATTTACAACAGCAAAGAATGATCAAAGAATAGTTGTCGTTGATCATGATGTAACAGAAGATTCATTAAAAAATGGATTGTTAAATCAAAGTGGTCATTATAAAATCGGTGAACAATTAAGTGAGGCAACTATCGAAACAACAAGCCTTTATCCTTGTACAAAAGGTATTGATTTTAATCTTAAAAATATGAATACAGTAGAAACATATGCTCAAGACATTGTACCTAGTATTCAAAGTACTGATAATTCTTTAGAGGTTGAAATACCAGAATATAAAGATATTCAAGAATGGGTATATACTTTAACATTGAATGATAAAACGATAACTGATGAAGTCAATCATAAATTTAGTATTTCTTCATTGGAAAAAGGGACAGAATATAGTTTAAAAATTCAATCAAGAGATGGCAAAGTACAAATCAGAACAATGAGTGGTACTATTGGAAATGGTCAACAGGCAAGTGTAAAAAAAACAAACATTAACAACTTTACAACAACAATTAAAAACAAAGATGGAAAATGATGATTCATTGACATGGTTGTTTATGGGTGATTCTATTACACATGGGGCTGCTTATACCCTAGGACAAGATACAGTTGCTCAATCATTTGAAAAATATTTAAAAGATGATTTAAAAAGAAGCAAAGATATAGTTATTAATACAGCTGTTTCAGGAGCAACAGTTAATGGAGCAAATGAAAAAGATACAGATAGTTCAACATTAAAACATATTCAAGCTAGGTTGAATGATTATAATCCTGATGTAATTTCTATTATGTTAGGAACAAATGATATAGTAAGAACAAGAGAATTTTATAAAACAAATTTAAAAACACTTGTTGATAAGGCAAAGGAAAAAACAGACATTGTTGTTTTAAGATCACCGTTACCAACACAATGGACGGATAGAGATCCAAAATGTAAAGAGTTTACAGAAGTTATGAAAGAAGTTGCATATGAAAGGGATTGTATTTTTATAGATCAGTATACGCCATTTTATGATATTGTGAGTAAATATCCATATATGTATCAAGATCAATATCATATTTATGGTGATAATTGGGCATTTACAAAAGGCGCACTTCATCCAGGCGCTAATGGACATTTAATGATGACACATCAATTTATTGAAGGAATTGGTATTCTAGATGAAGATACATTTATACCTAACACTTTTATAACAATGCCATTTAATACTGTAAAGAATACAACAACAAACTTACATTTTGATAAAACTAAAAATTCAATATCGTTTAATACAAATCAGTTAAGTGGAGTTAAAGATATAAAATTAACAGTTCAAATAGGAACAAAGACATATGAAACTGTTGGTGATGATGGCATATTAACTATTGATGGCTTGCCTTCTCATCAAGAATATAAAGTGTCAGTCTCTGGATGTAGTATTACAAAAGCAGAATTGATTTCTTATATATTACAGGATATTGAATTAACTGATAAAGAACAGTTAAATGAGTTGATTAAAGAATGTGATAAAAAAGATTTAAGCGAATATACAACAAGTTCAAAGGAAATATTTGAAGAAGCCTTAGCATCAGCTAAAACTGTTTATAAAAAAACAAATCCAACAATAAAAGAAATAGATGATGCAATGACTGCATTAAATGATGCTATTGAACAATTAGTGAAACCATCACAATTAGAAGTAGAATTAGATAATGATTTATTAGTAGATGATATAGATCAATTCAAATTAATGATTAGAAATGATGTAAAAGCTCAAGCTATCATTAAAGAAGCTTCAGATAAGGGACAAAAGATTGTGGTTAAGCTTGCTTTTGTTGAACAGAGACAAAGAGCACGTATGAGAATTGAAAATAAATTAGGAATTTATAGTTTAAAAGCTTTATTAATGGTAGATGATGAAGAAGTTTATGAGTTTGATAATACAAATACATTGATAAAAGTCACAATTGATATTCCTGATCAATTATTAAATGATGAAGTGAAATCATTCTATTTGGTTAAAAATATAGAAGACGAGTATCCAAAAGTTGCTTTTGAAAGAAATGGAAATAAAATTACTTTTAATGGTCAAGTAGGAAGTCAATATAGTTTTATATATGAAAAGAAAGAGGATGGAGTTGAAGAACCATCTCAAGATGATAATAAACCAAATCACGGGAATACAAATACACAAGTAGATAATAACAAACAACATTCTCTATTCGTAAACAAAGTACAAACATCAGATGAATATCAGTCAGAATTATATATTGTCTTACTGGCTGCAGCACTCATCATACCAATCATATTAAAAAAGAAGGAAGGGATAACCAATGAAAAAGAATCAAACGATTAAAGTTTTATTGGCAGCTGTGTTATCATTCTCAATCATTGCTGGAGTGACAAACTCTTTTGCAGAGAATACGATAGAACCAATAATACAATTAGAAAATAAAAAACTAGAAGGTAATCTTGCTAATGCAACAGCACAAAGTACAGATATCAATACATCAGAAAATTTAACAAAAGTTAAATCTGCAATGAAATCAGGGAGTATTACTTTAAGATTTAAATTTAACAATAAGATTGAAAATGGTAGCGAAGCTGTTGGATTGTTAAGTCTATCAACAACAGAAACTTCAAATAAGTATGCTGTTTTAGGAGTTAAAAGGAATAGTGAAACAGCAGATCAGATTCTATTTGAGCGAAGAAGTAATTTTGGTCCTGATATTGCGACTTCTAGTATTTCGTTAGAATCAAATATATTGAACAATACAAACTGGCATACACTCACTTATACATTTAAGGAAACTGATACTACAAATTCAAACATGACAGTTTATTTAGATGGTCAGAATGTTGGAAATATCAATGTTGAGTATACTCACTTTAATAAAGTTAAAGATGGATTTAATATTGTTACTTTAGGTGGAGTAGAGGTGGGCACTAACCCTCTAAAATATCCTATGAATGGATCAATGGATATAGTTCAGATTCATGATCAAGTGATTAATGATGATCAAATCAAAGAGCTACATACACCAACAGATGTTGTTGAACTCCCAGAAATGACAAAGTTGTGGGAAAAAGGAACAAAAATTAATTCAGGAGAAGAAAGCGACGATCCAGATGGTGTGGCTGTCAGTATGTATAGAATTCCTTCCATTGTGAAAACAGATAGTGGAAAACTTATAGCAGCAGCTGATGCCAGAAAGTACCATTATAATGACTGGGGAGATATTGCAACAGTTGTAAGAACAAGTGATGATGATGGAAAAACTTGGAATGAAAATAATGTTGTTATAGATATGCCTACAAATAGTAATTTTGATAAGAGTAGAGATTTTATTGAAGATGGATATTATCCAAATTCTAGACGTACTCAATCAGCAGTTGCTATAGATCCTGTTCTTTTACATGCTGATGGAACAACATATTTATTTGTTGATATTTGTCCAGAGTCAAATGGAGCTATAGATGCAACTTCAACAAGCGCATATGAAAAGATTAAAGGAAAATGGTATTTAAATCTTTATGATAGACAAAATAACCGATATACAGTTAAAGAAAATGGTGTTGTTTATGATGGAAGAGGAAATAGAACTGATTATGTTGTACAAGGATATAATGCAGAAACATTAACAAGTACAAGTAATGGAGAATTATTGAAGAAAGGTGTTAATGTTGGAAATATTTATTTAAATGGTTCAGGAACAAAAAGTGGAGAATTACATGTTTTAAAAACTGTTTATGTTTGGATGTTTACAAGCACAGATGATGGGGAAACTTGGGATCAACCAAGAGATTTAACACCATATATTAAAGAAGATTATATGAAATTTGTGGGAACAGGGCCTGGTGCTGGTATTAAAGCTAAAAAGGCTGATGGTTCAACTCGTTTAATCTTCCCAATTTATTACACAACAAATGGAGTTGGAACAAATTTAGGTAGTCAAAGTTCAGCAAACATTTATAGTGATGATGGTGGAAAGACTTGGATAAGAGGAGAATCTCCTAATGATGGAAGAATTGTAAATAAAGGAACAGATGAAGAAAGAACAATTACTTCACAAACTTTAAATAATCAAAAAGGTGATTCTACATATGAATTGACAGAAAGTCAAATTGTACAATTAAATGATGGCAGATTAGTTCAATTTATGAGAAATACTTCTTTTCTTGATGCAGATAGAGATTATGGAGTTGTTCAATATGCGATAAGTGAGGATTATGGAGAAACTTGGGGACAAGTTTATGATACTGATATTCGTGAACCATATTGTCAATTATCAGCAATTACAGTTCAAGCAGATTTAGATGGTAAAGGCAGTAAAGAATATATTGCGATTTCTAATGCTAGTGGAAATGAATATAGTACAAAAACGTTACCACATGATACAAAAAAATCAAGAAAAGTAGGACATATTAGATTATGTGAAATAAAAGGTGATGAATTAAATGTTAAATATGATAAAACAATTGATGATGGAGGATTTGCATATTCTAGTTTAGTTCAAATTGATGATAATCATCTTGGTATCGTATATGAAAAAGAAGGCTATATTATGCAGTATATGAAAGTAAACTTTGATTACCTTACTGAAAATAAAGTGAATGTTTTCTCACCTAAAGTCAAAAGCATAAAGATTGATAATGAAAATAAAGTTGTTCAAGCTAATGATGAATTGGCAATTAAAGTGACTTTTGATCAGACAGTTTTTATGGTGAATGGTCAAACACGTCAACTTGATTTGAAGATTAATGGAACAAATGCAACTGCAGAATATGTTTCTGGTTCAGGAACAAATGAATTAATCTTTAAATATGTTGTTAAAGATAATGATAATGGAGAAATTGCGGTTTCTATTGAAAATGATGCAATAATAGATACTGTCTATGGTCAGTCTTTTGATAAAGAAAAGAATAATAATAAACTTTATACAATTGCTTATATTGGAAATAACCAAGCAGATAAAGCAAAAGATATCCCATTAGCTAATGCTAGAGGAAGTGCGACAATCAAGTCAACAAAAGCTTTAAATGCACTTGATGATGATTCTTTATCATATTGGACAACAAATGTAAATGGGAATGGGGCATATTTTATAGCGAATTTAAAAAGTCCATCAACTGTTAATGGTATAAGATATTTACCAAGACAAGGCAATGATGAAGGTAGAATTACAAGTTATGAAGTTTATGTGAGTTCAGATGGAAATACATATGATAAAGTAGCAGCTGGAACATGGATGGCATCTGATGGATGGAAATCTATTTCATTTGCTGAAAAACTAAATATAAAATATGTGAAATTAGTCATTAAAGGTGCAGCAAAACCTTCTACAACGACACAAAAGAATGCTGTTGCAAGTATTGCTGAAATGCGTGTGACAGGAACATCTACATTTATTAAAGATAATTTGGATGCAGAGATTACTTCTCGTTATAGTACAGTGAGACTAAGCTGGAATGATGTAGCATCAGCAGAACAATATGTTATCTCTGTTTCAGACCAAGAAAATGGAACATATGAAGTCATTAAAACAATACGTGCTTCTCAAAATCAAAATGAATTTATTTATGAATGTGGATATGGTAAAGATTATTATTACAAAGTGACTGCTAAAAACAATGATGGAATTTTAGATGAACAAATTTTACATGACACTCAGGTAAGCTTTGATGGATTAAAGAATAATTCTATTATCAATAAGATATTTGAAGAAGGAAATCAAACATTTGATGGACAAAGAGTTGAAACTTTGCAAGATAGTGATATCAATTCTGATAATCATTCATTACAAGATTTAAAATTAATGAAGACAGGATCAATTATTGTTAAATTTAAACGTTCTTCAACAGATAGTGGTAATAGTGCATTATTTGGTATCAATACTGCCACTTCTGAATTAAAAGGAAATGGAACATATGCTTCTTTAGTTATTATGAATAATAATATCTTAAAAATTATTTATGGAAAAGATGGGTCACAGGCAGGATTTATCAATAATACTTTAAGTCAGGATGAATGGCATACATTGGTATTGTCTATTGATTCTTATCAATATTGTTTAACTGTTGATGGGCAGGAAGTAAAAGTAAATAATACAGGTTCTTTTGAAATGTTCTCACAGATAACGTCTTCAATTAATAGTGTTTCAATTGGTGGACAAAATGGAATAACTAATTTTAAAGGTGAAATTGAATATGTGTTAGTCACTCAAGAAATTTTAACAAGTCAGGAAGCTATAGATTTAACTACTGGTTATACAGAAGCAGTAAATAAAGATGAACTTATAAAAGCTATTCAAAGTACAAAGACTATTAATCTCCAAGAATATACAAATTCATCTGTTAGCAAATATATAAAAGCATTAGAAAAAGCAAATATGATTAATGAAGCTGCAAGACCATCTCAGGAAGAAGTAGATAAAGCAACAAAGAATTTGATGACTGCAATTGAAGAATTGATTAAGATTGCTTATGAAAATAATACAGTCAATATTACTCCAGTTACAATTGAAGATGAAGTCAATAAAGTTGTTGTTGGATTTAAAGATTTAGAAGAAGCTGAAAAAGTATTAAAGAATGATGCAATGGCTTTAGATATTGTTAAAAAGGAATTAAAGAAAGGAAGTTATGTGGAAGTTGTTGCAGAATCATCTGCACTTCCAGTGTCAGATTTAAGTACAACAGATAAGACTCAACTTAATGAGTATCTTAAAGATATTGAAAAAGATGAAGATACAGAAATCGGTCAATATTTAGATGTAAGTCTAGCTATTTATGCGAAAGATAGCCAAAATACTTCTGAGAAAAGAGAAATTGCAAGACTTGATGAAACATCATTATTGTTAGATTTTGAAATTGATTTAGATGAAAAATTTAATGATAGAGGAGTAACGATCTATAGATTACATGAAAATGATGATGGTTCAAAAACGATTGATACTCTTTATACAACAAAGGAAAATGGTAAGGTTATTTTTGAAAGTCATTTATTCTCTGAATTTATAATGGTAGTTGATAAAGAAAAAACATCTGAAGTAAAACCTAGTGATTCTACAAAACCAGATGGAAATAAACCAGATGGTTCTGAAAATCCAAATACAGATAATCCAATGAATCAAGATGATAAGACATCATCTTCTCAAGTGAATACATCTGATAGTACTCGTTCTGTCGAAATGTTAATAGGATGTATGGGAATTGCAGCTGTTATTTACTTTGTTGTAAGTAAAAAGAAAAAAGAAGAGACAAGATAGAAAGGAGTCATATATGAATAAAAATATAGTAAAAGTAGGAAAAGCAGCAATAGCTGTAACATTAATGACAACAATATTAACACAGGGTTCTTCTTTCATTAACAATGTCAATGCTCAAACAAGTAAAATAGCCGATGAATTAGATCCATTAAGTTTAATTAGTAGTGGTGATTTTGAAAAAACAAATACAGTTTGGAAAGCTAATAATGGTTCTATAGTTACTGAAAATGGTAATCGTTTAGGAAGATTGGGACAAGGAGTGTCTGATGGGTTCCTCTTACAATATGCGAATGTAAAACCAGGGAAAAAATATAGATTAACTGCTGATGTAAGAGTAAGTTATAATGGTTCTGGTGATACAAGCACATTAAGAGGTGCTTTCCTTACAATTAAAAATTCATCATATAGCTATAATAAAACAGTAGAAACAAATCGTGGACAAGTTGCTGAAAAAGCACTTCAATATACAAATGGAGAATGGCAAAAACAAACAATCGAATTTACAGCAGGTGATCAATATGATGTTGCTGTTGGGCTTGTTAAATGGACTGATGGGAATGTTGTTGGTAGAGATGCTATTGTAGATATTGATAATGTAACATTAACTCAAATCGATCAAGCTGCTGAATATAGTTATGTATGGGAAGATGATTTTAATGGTCAAGAATTAGATCAAGATATTTGGGGATATGAATTAGGTAGAGTTCGTGGTAATGAACAACAACATTATACAGATAGTAAGGATAATGTATTCCTTAGAGATGGAAATCTTGTTTTAAAAGTAACAGATAGAAAACTTGAAGATCAATATTTAAATCCTGTTGGTTCTGCTGCAAGAAAAGTAAAATATGATTCTGGAAGTGTAAGAACATCAGGGAAAAAAGAGTTCCTATACGGACGTATTGAAATGAAAGCTAAATTACCAAAAGGTAAGGGAGCATTCCCTGCATTCTGGACATTAGGTGCTGATTTCAATTTAGATGGTGATATCTCAAGTCGTCAAGGTTATGGATGGCCAGCTTGTGGCGAAATTGATATTATGGAAATGATTGGTGGAACAATTAGAACTGATGAAACAAATGAAGGAAAGCAAAGTAATAAAGTTGTTTATGCAACACCACATTTCTATTATGCAAATGGAGATGCAGATAAAGATGGAAGTTATTCACCATATGAATTAGGACGTTCTATTGGTATGGATGATGACTTTAATGATGAGTATCATATATTTGGAATTAATTGGTCAGAAGATAGAATAGAATGGTATTTAGATGGTGAAATTTACAGCACAATAGAATATGATCAAAGTGATGCACGAATTAGAGCTTTACAAGCATGCTTTAATAAACCACAATATATCCAGATGAATTTAGCAACAGGTGGTAACTGGGCAAAAAATGCAGGTGATCATTTAGCTGATGATAACACTGAATTTGTGATTGACTGGGTACGTTATTATCAAAACGATGAACAAAAAGCATCTTCTGATGATTATTATAGTGATAGTCCAGTTATGAAAGGAATTAAAAATATTTCTATGATGGAGGGTGAAACACCTGACTTGACAGAAGGAATAACAGTTACAAATGCTGGGGATAAAGATTATGTTGTTGATTATTCAATAGAGGATGAATATATGTATAATAATTCTGGTGATTATAAAACATCAGGAGCATTCTTAAGATGTGAAGGTGTTGATGATATTGAAAACTTAAAATCATTAAAGCCAGGCGTTTATAATATTTATTATACTGCTTATCCAAAAAATGCTGTGTTTAGTGGTAAAGTGACACCAACACATAAAATAAATAGACAGGTTGCAACATTAATGGTTTTCAATAAAGATGATCTAAGTGCTATGAATTTATATGGTAAAAAAGGAATGACTGCATTTAAAAATTCTCGCTTAAGTGATGTAGAATTACCAAAAGGATATCAATGGGCTGATGAATCATTAACAGTTAATGAAGGGAAAACATATTCAGCTAAATATGCAAAAGAGAGTGGTAGAAGTTCTATTGAGATATCTATAACTTTTGAAGAAATTTTAACTGATTCTCAAGTTGCTCCTAGATTGAAAGAAGCAAAAGAATTGCTGAGTCAAACAAATGTCTATACAGCACATTCAATAGCAAACTTAAATAAAGCAATTACAGAAGCACAAGCTATATTAGATTCAAAATATCCTACACAATCTGAAGTTAATAAAGCAACACAACTTATTAATTCAGCTATTATGAATCTAAAAAAAGTAAATTAAAAATATTAAAAAGAAAATGATTTGAATTATAAAGAGGAACCATGACTAATGTCATGGTTCCTCTTCAGACTGTTGACAAACAAGTCTGTTTATTGATGGTCTTTTTTATGGGGTCTCTAAATTTTGGCGGGGTTTGTCAAAATAAGACTCTATAATTTAGCGGGGAGTATTAACTCCCCACTTTATTTATAGTTGAAAAAAGGTGTCTAAAATCTAGCGGGGTCTTAGATACCTTTTATTGTGCGAAAACAATTCTTTTTTTGGTTATTTATTTTTTTTATACTTTCCTCTTTTTTTGCCTTCTACTTTATGTGAGTTTTTTTCATTTGTCATTAATGGTAGTGAATTTTTATTGATGCAAAACATGATCCTGTTTCTTAATCTTTCAAAATTTTTATATTTTAATGATGTTTTCATAAGTACTTTTATTCTTCCGTTGATAGATTCAATAGGACCATTTGATATTCTTCTTTCATCTATGTAGATAAATGAGTTTAATATTTCTGTTTTCCAATTTTCAAGAAAACTTATGACATCTTTGAATTCGTTGATACGCATTTGTTTAAGTTCATTATATAATTCATCATATCTTATAGAAGCAGTATCAAATGTATAATCCTCATTGAAGTCTAAATAATTTTCTTTCCAAAGATAAGCTTTTTTTAGTAAAGGATCTATATCAAGTATCAATGACAATATTTGAGGTTTGTTGATCATATATCCAATTTTCTTATTAAATTTAGGTAAGTTATCTTCAATATCACCTTTTCTCATCATAAGAAGATAATACCAATGTTTAAGAAGATAATATTCAACACTATCTTTATCATACTTATACATGATATGTATTCTTAAATTTTTAAGAGCATCATTGATGTTTTTAACGACATGAAAAGAATCAACCATGACAACGATATTTTTAAAATGATGATAAGCAAAATCTCTATAAGTTGTATTCATATCAATACTGACATATTGAACATTTTCAAAGTCCTTTTTATCAATATATTGCATATATGAATAAAGGTCATATTTCTTTCTGCTTGGATAAATGTCAATGATTTGAGCGGATTCCCAATCGATGAAAATACAAGCAAATTTATTTTTGAAAGTACCCAAATAAAATTCATCAATAGATAAAACTCTAGGAAGATGAGCAGGTTTCATATCAACATATTGATCGAAGATATTGATAACAGTGGAAGGAGATATATGATTTTTTTCAGCAATCGAAGAGAAAGTATAATTAAGCCTTTTACAATCTTTGAGGACAACGAGAATGGTAGCATTAGAAATTCTTTGTTTACGAGAAGAAAAAGGGTTAGATTCAACAAATGTTTTACCACAATCAATACATTTAAATCTTCTGCATCTGTAATAAATGACAGATTTATTCATATTAAAGAGAGAATGAGATATTTTTCTAAGTTTATAATCTTTGACATGAGAATGAAGACTACCGCATATAGGACAGACTTCAATTTTTTGAGTAAGAGTAATAGAAATAATGATCAAATCATTTTCTCTAGTAATAGATAGATTTTGAACATCAGTAGGTTGTAAACCAAATAAGTTTATAGTATCATAATCCATGAGTTAAGCACTCTCCTTTCATAGTTAAGATTGTTTTCGCAAACAAATGATAACATATGAAAGGACTCTTTTTTTAGCGGGGAGGAAGTGACATGAATATACACCCCACAAATTTTAGAGTAAAAAAAAGACACTCCCCGCTAAATTGAGGAGTAAGGGGTATACCCCGTTAAAATTTAAATATCTTTTTTATGCTTTCATGTTTTTTGGTTGTTTTTTCTTCCATATTAAAAAAATCGGACTATCCTGTCCTTATTTCTGTCCTTTTATTCTCTTTACTTCTTCGTTTTGATGTCCAAAACTCTTTTTTTTGGCGTACTTTTCCTTCTGTTTTTTATAATATGTGCATAACTTTTTCATATTCATTCCTGTAAATGTTAGGAGTGTATGATCGTACACTCTTTCGTGTCCTCTATATAATGTATAATCTAATCCATGTCTTCTTTTTCCATCTCCAAACTCCCTCTCTACTGTTTGCTTTCTTTGATCATATATTCTTTTTCCTTCTTGACTCTTTTGTAGCTTTATGCTTTCTTCTAAATCCTCTTGCCATACATGTCTTTCTATCACTTTTGTACAATTCCTTGACTGTGTGCATTTTTTCAGATGTGGACAGCTTTTACACTGTTTTTCATTTGATTTGTATTGTTTCCTTCCATCTTTATTTGTTGTACTGTATCTTAGTATGCATCCCAATGGACAGACATATATATCTTCTTCTTGATTATATTCATACTGCCATTTCTTATAATATCCTTTTCCTTTTGATGCAGCCCTTTTCCTCGGAACGATGATTTCTTTTCCTTCGCTATGTACACTATGACATATTGGTGCAGTTGAATATCCTGCATCTAGTACCATTGTCTCTATTTGTTCTCTATATGCATAATCAAGATTTAAATGATAAAAGGCTACACTATCATGAACATTACCTGAGTCTATGCTCATCCCTAATATATATCCATGTCTATCACATCCTACATTCACATTATAGGCAAAACATTTCTCTTTTTCTCCTTTATGAAAATATCCACAATCAGGATCGCTTGTGCTTACCTTGATTTCCTTTGTGTCGTGTGTTTCTTTTTTTTTACGTTTTATTTCCTTCTTATGATGCTCCGCTCTATCTCTATCTATTTCTTCATCCAATTCCTTTTGATATCTTTTCGCTGCTATTTCTACTTCCTTATTGACTGACTTATTCTTATTCGCATTTGCCTTAAGATGTGTGCCATCTATAAACACAATGCTTGGGTCTACGACATCATTTTCTATAAGTGTCCTGATGAAGTATTCAAATATCTGAATCGCTGTATTATTTTTCTTGAACTTCCTTATATAGTTTTGTGAGAATGTGGAATGATCAGGAACTTTTTCATCAAAGCTTAATCCTAGAAACTATCTATAGGCTATATTGACCTTAACTTCCTCACATGTTCTTCTCATGGAATGATATCCGAATATGATATTAATAAACATAAGTTTAAATAAAACAACGGGATCAACTCTAGATGTTCCTATATCAGAATATAAGGGATCACATATATCATAAATAAAATCCCAGCTAATGAACTCATCAAGTTGTCTGACGAGATGATCTTCTGGTACGAATTCATCTAGTGATCCCATTATAAAGCTGTCACTTATTAACTGTCTGTTATTTTAATGTAAATACATTTGGAACACTTCTAGGATTTAAAAGTACTGTTGATCAATCAACAATTACTGATATTGTTATTCCTTCAACTATTGATGGTGTCAAAATTAAATTTATCACGCGCAATGCATTTAGTAATAATCAGTATTTAAAAAGTGTTAAAATTATGGATGGGATACCAGCCATTGGAAATTATGCATTTGATAATTGTCAGAATCTTGAAAGTGTTGTTATTCCAAATAGCGTCACTGAAATAGGTGAATATACATTCCGTGATAATATCAGTTTAAAAGAATTAAATTTACCAGATAGTATTGAGAAAATCGGTAAGTATGCTTTTGCAAATTGTACAAGTGTACAAAAATTACATATTCCTAACAAATTGAAAGAAATCCCTGAATATGCATTTAATGGGCTTACGAGTTGTTTAGAACTTGAGATTCCTTCAAGTGTTGAAACAATATCGAATTGGGGGTTTCAAGGATGGAATAGTCTAAAAAATTTAAATATTCCAGAAAGTGTAAAATTTATAGGTGATAAAGCTTTTTCCAGATGTAATATTCAAACATTAGTTATTCCTGATAATGTGACTAGTATTGGTAAGCAAGCTTTTAATTATTGTAAATCTTTAGAAACTGTTGTATGGTCAAAAGGAGCAACAACAATTGATGCACAAACATTTTATGAATGTAATAAATTGAGAGAAATTACAATACCAAACACAGTAACAGTTATACAAAGTGCTGCTTTTAGTTATACTGCATTACAAAAATTAATTATTCCTAGTAGTGTCCAAGTTATTGGTAATTCGACTTTTACGAACTGTCAGCTTATTGATGTGACTTTTGAAAATCCAAATAATCTTATAACATGTGGAACTCCAGCATCAAAATATTGGGCTTTTGGAAATCAGAATATAGGGATTGCTTTATATTGTACAAGTGATGGAGAATATGTTGATTTTGCAACACAAGGATTTAAAGAAGCAGAGAGAATTCAAGTAGAGGGTGATGACTTTGAAAATTTAGGTCATGGATTATGGAAAGTCAAATCTACGATGCGTTCATTTCCATCAAAAATTAAATATTCTTATAATATTATTGAAGATAACCCTGCAACTGTTATTGGTGGAGAAGTTGATTTAATTGTTAAAAAAACACATAAGATTACTTTTATGTGTGATGGAAATATTTTGGAAACAAAATATTATGTTGAAGGAGAAGATTTTGTTTTCCCTAATATTCCAGTAAGAGATGGATATACAGGGATATGGAATTATGATGAATCAGATATTACTGGTGATAAAATTATTGAAGTTATTTATAAGGCTTTACCAGTTGTAGAAGTAGATTCTATTGTCATTCCACAAAATGATCAATTAAATTGGAAGGATCAATTTATATTTAAGGATGCTGATGGCAATAAGATAGATAATGTTATTTTTAAAGGGAAAGTAGATACAAGGAAAGCAGGCATATATCATTTAACATATCAAGTGACAGACCAGTGGGGTGGTCAGATGAGTGGGCAATGTCAGGTAAGAGTTTGTTCTTTACCAACTTTAGTAGGATCTGATAATGTAGAGATACCAATAGATACACTTTTTAATCCAAAAGGATATTTTGTTTTTGAAGATGAAGATGGAAATAAAATTAATAATGTGACTTTTATTGGAACTTTGAATTCCCATCAAGAAGGGATTTATGTTCTCGAATATGAAGTTATTGATCAATGGAATCAAAAATTAAATGGAAAGTGTCAAGTACGTGTTTTACGTAGTCCAATTATTAATCTGGATCCTGATAATAATGATTCATTAAATAATTTACCAAGTCT
>ENA-ORML01000809-ORML01000809.1-human-gut-metagenome-genome-assembly--contig:-NODE-809-length-32823-cov-3.560730_pt1 | contig 32823 bp, 24 predicted proteins | sample MGYA00242103_ERZ508995 | MGnify/ENA primary metagenome ERZ508995 (study PRJEB26280, sample SAMEA2338702) | human gut metagenome | biome: human gut; feature: human-associated habitat; material: faeces... | reverse complement strand
CCCAATGCACGCCTTCTGCCACCTCGCGCATGTTGTGCGGAGGAATGTTGGTCGCCATGCCGACGGCGATGCCGGACGAGCCGTTGCACAGCAGGTTCGGGAAGCGGGCCGGCAGCACGGTCGGCTCCTGCGTCTTGCCATCGTAGTTCGGCAGGAAATCGACGGTGTCCTTGTCGATGTCACGCACCATTTCCATGGCGAGCGGCGCCATACGGCATTCCGTGTAACGCATTGCGGCTGCCGGGTCGTCGCCGGGGGAGCCGAAGTTGCCCTGGCCGTCGACGAGCGTGTATCGCATCGACCACGACTGCGCCATACGCACCAACGTGTCGTAGATGGCGGAATCGCCGTGCGGATGGTACTTGCCCATGACTTCGCCGACGACGCGTGCGCACTTGGAGTAGCCGCGGTCGGGGCGGTAGCCGCCGTCGTACATCGCGTAGATCACGCGGCGGTGCACCGGCTTCATGCCGTCTCGCACGTCCGGAAGTGCACGATCGACGATGACGGACATGGCGTACGCCAGGTAGGATTCGCGCATTTCCTGCTGCAGATCCTTCTTCTGGACGCGTTCGCCGACCATCAGGCCATAATCGGTGTTGTCGGCCTCCTGCGGGCTCAACGGTTCCATGGAGCCGTCAGGCACGAACTGGCCGTCTTCGTTGCTGTTGTTTTCGTCTGCCAATTTCTAATCCTTGCTTTGAAGTCCTGCGAAACCCTACGCGTTTACGCGTCGATCCAGCTGACGTTGCGTGCGTTGCGCTGGATGAACAGACGACGTGGTTCGACTTCGTCGCCCATGAGCATGGAGAAGGTCTCGTCGGCCGCGGCCGCGTCTTCGATCTGCACCTGCTTCAGAATGCGATGGTCAGGATCCATGGTGGTCTCCCACAGTTCCTGGTAGCTCATCTCGCCCAGACCCTTGTAGCGCTGGATGCCTTCGCCCTTCGGCAGCTGGCGGCCCGCGGCCTTGCCTTCGGCGAGCACGCGGTCGCGTTCGGCGTCGGTGTACACGAAGTCGTGCGGGCCCTTGGTCCACTTGAGGCGGTACAGCGGCGGCATGGCCACGTACACGTAGCCGGCGGTGATCATCGGACGCATGTAGCGGAAGAACAGCGTCAGGTTCAGGGTTGCGATATGCGCGCCGTCCACATCTGCATCGGCCATGATGATGACCTTGTGGTAGCGCACCTTGTTGAGGTCGAAGTCCTCGCCGTAGCCGCCGCCGACGGCGGTGATCAGCGATTCGATGGTGTCCGACTTCATCATGCGGTCCAGGCTTGCGCGCTCGGTGTTGAGGATCTTGCCTCGCAGAGGCAGGATGGCCTGCGTGATCGGATTGCGTCCCTGGATGGCGGAGCCGCCTGCGGAATCACCCTCCACGATGAACAGCTCGCATTCTTCGGGGTTGTTGGACTGGCAGTCCTTGAGCTTGTCCGGCATGCCGGCCGATTCGAAGATCGACTTGCGGCGGGTGTTCTCACGTGCCTTCTTGGCGGCCAGACGCGCACGGGAGGCCTCGATGGCCTTCTGGATGATGTTCTTGGCCTCGTTCGGGTGGGCGTCGAACCAGTCGCCGAGCTTGTCGGTCATGACGCGCTGCACGAAGGTCTTCGCTTCGGAGTTGCCGAGCTTGGTCTTGGTCTGGCCTTCGAACTGCGGGTTGGTGAGCTTGACGGACACGACGGCGGTCAGGCCTTCGCGCACGTCGTCGCCGGACAGGTTCTCGTCCTTGTCCTTGAGGATGTTCTTCTCGCGGGCGTAACGGTTGACCAGCGAGGTCAGCGCGGCGCGGAAGCCTTCCTCATGGGTGCCGCCTTCGGTGGTGGAGATGGTGTTGGCGAAGGTGTGCACGGCTTCGGAATACGCGGTGGTCCACTGCATGGCGATTTCCGCGGAGATGCCGATCTTCAGGTCCTCGGCCTCGAAGTCGATGACGTCCGGTTCGACCGGGGTGGCCTTGCGGGACTTCACCAGGTAGTCGACGTAGTCCTTGATGCCGTCGTTGTACTGGTAGGTGACGGTCTGGAACTTGTCTTCGCTTTCGGAATCCTCGCCGGACACTTCATCGCCAGCCTGGTCGGGCTCGCGCAAATCGGTCAGGGAGATCTTCAGGCCCTTGTTCAGGAAGGCCATCTGCTGGAAGCGGTTGCGCAGGATCTCGAAATCGTAGGTGGTGGTTTCGAAGATCTTGCCGTCGGCCCAGAAGGTCACGGAAGTGCCGGTGGACTCGCCTTCCTCCATCGGCTTGCCCTTGAGCAGACGCGCGGTCGGCTTCTGGTCGATGTAGGTCTGGGTCCAGTGGAAGCCCTGACGGCGCACTTCGATGTCCACGCGGGTGGACAGCGCGTTCACCACGGAGATGCCCACGCCGTGCAGGCCGCCGGAACCCGCGTAGCCGCCGCCACCGAACTTGCCGCCAGCGTGCAGCTTGGTCATCACGGTTTCGACGCCGGAGATGCCTTCGCCCGGCACTTCGTCGACCGGGATGCCTCGGCCGTCGTCCACCACGCGCACGCCGCCGTCCGGCAGAATCGTCACTTCGATGTGCGACGCGTAGCCGGCAAGCGCCTCGTCGACGGAGTTGTCGACGATCTCATACACCAGATGGTGCAGGCCGCGGGGGCCGGTGGAGCCGATATACATGCCCGGGCGGATACGCACCGCCTCAAGGCCTTCCAGCACCCTCAGATCGGACGCGTCGTAATGTTCCGGAGACAGCGAATCGTCAAGTTGCGCATCTTCGAGCTGGTCGTTCTGGATCTGATCCTGAATCTGATCTTCCTGCGTGTTTTCAGCTGATTCGTTCAGCGAATCCGCATCAAGGTCTGCCACAGAGATTCCTTCCTGCATTTTTCCCGCCATCAAGGGTCATTTCCGCAGGTGATACCACCTAGAACGCAAATAAAGGCCCCTTCTAGGCGTTTACATACACTGCTGGATATTCTACTCATGGAGGGGGACAGCGCGCTATAGACATTTGTCCTTGGAATTCAACGGTTTCCAACGGCTTCGGCATGGTTCCGAACGCGTCCGACGAGCCGGAAAACCTCCGTAAACCCCGTCGCAACGGCCTGTTTCACGCGCGCCACAATCGATCTCTCCTGTCAGAGAGGTCGATTGTAAGTCGACTTCGCAATAGCCCTCAGTAGCGAATCTTCCTTGAGATACGCCCACGGCTGAACCCTTGGCTCTGCGGGCCGGTGACCCTCACCTCATTGATGGTCAGACCTTCGAGTTTCCTGCGGATGGTGTCCGTCAGCAACGGCGTCATATACGACAGGGTGGTGGTCCAGGCCGGGCTGTCGCAACGTATCGTCAGCACGCCGTCTCGCAGGCTGGCGGGGTAGGAGTGCTTCGCGTTCTCCACGCCCACCACCTGGTCCCAATGGTCGCGCATCTGCGCCATTTTGAGGTGGGGTATCCATGCGCCGTTCGATGCCAGCAGATTGAACAGGCTGCCGACGGTTTCCGGATCGCGTCCGGGTTTGCCGAAGCTTTCCCACGCCTTGCGCGCGCGTTCCTCGCGTTCCTTGAGCCGCCCGGCACGGTCGCTGATGCGGTCGAACACTTCGGCCGGCAGTTTGCGTTGGTCGAGGTTCAGCAGTTCGCAGATTGGTGGTTTCGGCATTAGGATTCGGCCTCGATTCCTTGCGATTGCGCGCCACGTCCGGCGGCAAGCATGGCCGCCATCGCCGCGATATCACCGTCCGTCTCCTGCGATTGCGCACGCAGCGCGGCAACGTCGATGACATGCGCCTCGCCTTGCGGAATATCGCTTGCCGCGGCGACGGTGATCAGCACCTGGTCCTGCCGTCGCGCGAAGTCGAGGATCTGCCCGCGACGGGACTCGTCGAGCTGGGCGAACACATCGTCGAGTATCACGATCGGCTTGACGTCGCGCTGCGCCGAAACCACTTCGTACAGCGCCATTTTCAAGGCCAACGCCATTGTCCACATCTCGCCGTTCGAAGCGAATTCGCGGGCTGGCATGTCGTTGAGCCGCAATGTCAGATCATCGCGCTGCGGTCCGATCAGATTCTGCCCACGGGCCACTTCGCCGGGGTAAATGCGTTGGAAATGACGGCTGATTTCCGCGGCCGGCTCGTCGAACAGAAGCACCTCGTCGAAGGACGGCTCATACACCAGGTCGGCCTGTTCCTCTTCGCCCGCCAACGAAGCATAGATACGGGTGAACGGCTCGCGCAGCAGTCCGATCACATCGTTCCGGTCCTTGGTCAATTGCACGCCGAGGGCGATGAATTGGCCGGTCCACACTTCCAGACCGCTCAGCACGGCCTGACGCCCGTATTCGGGGTCGATGCCGGAGCCGTCGGACAGCTGTTTGAGCAATGCGGCACGCTGTTTGGCAACGTGCGTGAACTGTTGCAACGACTGCGCATAACGGGGCAACAGCAGCGAAGCCGCCTGGTTGAGGAAGTTCCGTCGGGTGGCCGGATCGCCAGACACCAACCGCTGGTCTTCGGGGGTAAAGGACACGGAGGGGACCAAACCCACGATATCCCTCATATATTGCGATTTTCCGCCGTCCACGCGCGCCCTGTTGGCGCCTCGCGCGGCGATGGTGATCTCATATGTGCGCTGTTCGCCCGCATCTTCGATGTTGGCCCGGACAGTGGCGGAAGGGTGGCCTTTTTCGACCAGCGGCAGCGATGACGAGGTGCGGTGGCTGGAGCCGGTGGACAGCACTTCCACGGCTTCCACGATATTGGTTTTCCCTAGGCCGTTCGAGCCTTGGAGAATGTTGATTCCCGGTTCGAAATCAAGCACGCAATGGTCCCATGACCGGTAATGGTCGAGCGCGAGACGGGAGATATGCATGAAAACCGGGATTCCTTGAAGGCGATGGCATGGTGGCCCGGACGGGAACTTGCCGTCCGGGCCACAGGTGGAACGAAATCAGTTGTTGAAGCGCATCGGAACGAGCAGGTAACGGTAGTCCATGGATTCGTCGGAATCCGCTTCCTGCTGGCCGTTGAATTCCACGGGCTTGACCGCGGTGGTCATCTTCATGCGCACGAACGGCTCGCTGATGGCGCTCAGGCCGTCGACCAGATAGGAGGGGTTGAACGCCACGGTGATGTCCTCGCCGTCCATGTCGATGTCGAGAATCTCCTTCGCCTGTGCTTCGTCGGCGGTGCCGGCCGACAGCGTCAGCTCCTGGCCAGAGAAGACCATACGGATCGGGGCGTTGCGTTCGGCGACCAGCGAAACGCGCTTGATGGCGTCGATGAGGGCCTGCTTGTTGATGACGGCATGAATCGGGTATTCATCGGCATACAGGCGGTCAACGGCCGGGAATTCGCCGTCGATGAGCTGGGAGGTGGACACGCGGCCGGCGTTCTCGAAGCCCAGCAGGGACGGGTTGTCCGCATCGAAATCGATGGTGACGTTCTGATGCTCGTCCAGCGAACGCGCCATGTCGCGCAGCAGCGAGCCACGGACCAAAGCGGTGGTGCTGATGGTCGCATCCTCCGGCGTCCAGGTGAAGCTGGAACGGGCCAGACGGAAACGGTCGGTGGAGCTCATGATGACCTTGTCGCCCTGGAACTGGACGCGGATGCCGGTGAGCACCGGACGGTTCTCCTCACGGGAGACCGCGACGGACGCTTGGTTGACGGCCTGAGCGAAGGTGGGGGAGTCCACCTGACCCAGTTTCGTCGGCACCACGGGCAGATCCGGATATTCGCTTTCCGGCATGAGCTGCATGGTGAAGGTCGACTTGCCCGACGTGATGGTCATCGTGGAACCATCAGTGGAAAGATAGGTTTTCGCAGCGGGCAGCGACTTGGTGATGTCGGCAAGCAGTTTGCCCAGCACCAGAACGCTACCGGCCTCGTCCACGCCGGCTTCGATGTGGTGGCGTGCGGAAATGGCGTAGTTGAAGGCGGAAAGCTGGAGTGTGCCGTCAATGGCTTCCAGACGGATGCCCGCCAGAATCGGGGTTGCGGGACGTGCGTCGATGACACGTGTGGTCCATGCCACGGCATCGGCAAGAGCTTGGGAATTGACTTCGACTTTCATGGGGTATTCCTCGTTTCGTTCGATTCACATGCCATTCTAGCGATAAGAGCAACGACGACGAAAGCGTGGGGAATTCCCCGCATTACGAGAATGACGATGAAAGTAAGAAAAACGTACTTTCGTAATAATAAGCCCTGTGGATAGTGTGGATAAGCTCGTTCAGCCCAAGCGCAGCAACGTCTCAGTACGAGGCGACATCTGTGGATAACTTCTGAGTCGAATGTGGATAAGAGCATGGGTTATCCACAGGCTCATGGCCGCGCAAAACTTATCCACAATTCACTGTGAATAATCCACGAGCCATCCACTGCCGTTTTCCGTGTTTCCAACGGCTTTTCCACAGACCTTTCCCCGAAATGTGGATATGTATGTGGAAAACTCGATGTACAAGAAATTCTGTCCGGGCGTGTCACGCGGATAGTAAAAAGGCTGGTAAATAATTTACCAGCCTAAGGAAAACCGTTGGAAATACGCCGTTTGTTGTGGTTGCTTCCGTTACTTGTCGTTGGAACGCTGCTTGAGCTGCAGAGTCAACTCGGTCACGTAGTTGTAGATCTCCTGCTTCTCCTGCATCTCGTCGTTGATGCGCGTATACGCGTGCATCACGGTGGTGTGGTCCTTGCCACCGAAGACCAGGCCGATGTCGTTGAGGCTCATGCTGGTCAGCTCGCGTACCAGATACATGGCGATCTGGCGTGCCAGCGCGATCTTCTTGGTACGCGAACGGCCGACGATGTCGTCGAACGTCAAATAGAAGTACTTGGCCACCTGCGTGATGATGTCCGCGGGCTTGATTTCCACGTCGGTGGTGAAGAAGTCCTGCAAAGTCTGCTCCGCAAGGGCTTTGGTGACCGGCTGGTTGCTCAGCGACGCCATGGCGGTCACACGGTTCAGCGCGCCTTCCAGCTCGCGGATGTTCTCGGTGAACCGTTCCGCGATCAGGTTGAACACGTCGTTGGGAATATTGGAGCCGTTCATGGTGGCGATCATGCGCAGAATGGCGATTCGCGTCTCCAGATCCGGCGGTTTGACGTCCACGGTCAGGCCCGATTCGAAGCGGGAGATCAGACGTTCGTTGAAGCCCTGCAGGTCCTTCGGCGGCACATCGGAGGCGATCACGATGCGCTTGTTGGCCTGATGCAGGGTGTTGAACGTGTGGAAGAACTGCTCAAGGGTCGCGTCCTTGCCGCTCAGGAACTGGATATCGTCGATGAGCAGCACGTCGACCTCGCGGTAGCGGCGGTTGAATTCCTTGATCTGGCCGGAACTTTGGTTCGTATCGGCCAGAGCCTCGATGAATTCGTTGGTGAATTCCTCACTGGTGACGTAGCGGACCTTCAGATTGGGGTCCTTGACCAGCGCGTAGTTGCCGATGGCGTTCAGCAAATGGGTTTTGCCCAGGCCGGAGCCGCCGTAGATACACAACGGATTGAAATCATGGCCGGAGCCCTCCGCCACGGCCAGCGCCACGGTACGTGCGAAACGGTTGGAATCGCCGGGCACGAAGGTGTCGAAGGTGGCGTTCTTGTTCAAATGCGTTTCGGGGTCGAGCAGCGGCCTGTTCTGGCCGCTCTGGAAATGGTCCTGTTCCGGCGGCATCGTCGCGGGAATCGGCAACTGGCCTTGCATCGTCTCGTTCGCAGGGGATTTCGCCGGCGATTTCGCGGGGGAGAAGCGCGGATAGGTTTCCTCCGGCTGTTCCTCCGTTTTCGGCTTCATTTCAACGATTTTGAAGGCGGGGAAGATGTCCTGTTCGGCGGATTCGCGCAACGCCTCCATCAACGGCTTGTTCAATTCGGTCTGCAAAGCCTGCTGAGCCGCCTCACTGGGCACGCACAGCATGATGGTCGGACCCCACATGCCTTCGGGATAGACGTTCTCCAGCCAGCTTTTGTCGCGTACGGACAGCGACGGATTCTGGTGCAGCAGGGCCAAAGCGTCGGACCACACCCCACGAGCCTGCTCGAGAGGATCTGTTGTCGTGTTATCAGCCACGGATAATCCTTTCTCGACAGACGTACCACTGATGTGCAACTGTATATTTGTACTCTCTTTTCCCCGAGTTATCCACCGGCGTGCGTGTTGAAAAGATTGAAATGTGAATAACATTGTTGTAGTTTGTGGATAACTTTTGTGGGGAATTCGGCGGAATCGCAACGATTATGTGGATTGTTTTATGCGGGGAATCCCCATGAAAATGTGAAGAAAAATGGACGACGCGACAATCTGTTCAGGGGTCAGAGTAATTTAGTAGAGCTTGACTCATGAGGAGCCGTGCCTTGGCATGGCTAAAAACACCGGGAGCATTAATTATGAAGAGGACATTCCAGCCGAACAACCGCCGTCGCCACATGAAGCACGGTTTCCGTCAGCGCATGCGCACCCGCGCAGGCCGCGCTCTGATCAACCGTCGCCGCGCCAAGGGCCGCAAGTCCCTCGCTGCCTGATTTTTTAGTGGCATAGAGCGGTGGAACGGCTGAAAAGCCATCGCGATTTTGTTGCGGTGCTCAAACGCCGTCGTAGGGTATCGCGAGAAGACATCGTCGTGCATTATCTGATGCACGACGATGTCGTAACGGGCGATACAGCGACGGTGCAAGGCCGCCGTGTCGGCTTGGCCGTTTCCAAAGCCGTTGGCAACGCGGTCACGCGCAACGCCGTGAAAAGGCGTTTCCGTGTGCTTGCACGAAAGTACGAATCACTATTACCCGAATCCTGCGATATCGTGTTGCGTGCCAAGCCAAGTGCCGCACGTGCCGATTTCCTGTCGCTTGAGCAGCAGATGGCATCGTGTTTCGAAGCGGTGAAACGTAAAACCGCTTCCCGGCAATGAGCAAGGGGCATCATCGCAATTGGATGGTGCGGCTCATCCGCTGGTATCAGAAACATATTTCCGCCCATACCGCACCTCGGTGCCGGTATTATCCCAGCTGCTCCAATTATGCGATTCAGGCGATTGAACGATTTGGCTGCCTTAAAGGTGGTCTTCTTGCGTTATTACGCCTTCTTCGTTGCAACCAGTGGAACCGTGGAGGAATCGACGACGTTCCACAGCTCTATTCCTTGTTTTACAGATGTTCGTGGTCGAAGGCACACGAGGAGCCTCGTCTCACGCCTCTGGATGTAGATGAACCTATAGGCGATAAGGAGAATGGCCTGTAATGAATCAAGATCAATTCCTCCTCGATAGTGGTTTCTGGGGCTGGCTGTACAAGCTCCTGTACCCCGTCGAGTGGCTCATGACGCAGATTATGGCCGGATTCCACCGATTCATGGTGATGCTGGGCATGAACGAGATCGGTTTCTCGTGGGTCATGTCCATCGTGTTCCTGGTGATTGTGGTCCAGGCGTGCGTGTTCCCGCTGTTCTACAAGTCCATGAAGGGCATGCGCAAGATGCAGGCCCAGATGGCCGTTTTGCAGCCCAAGATGCAGCGCATCCAAAACAAGTACAAGGGCAAGAACGATCCCGCCAGCAAAGAGGCTTTGCAACGCGAGATGATGAAGCTCTACCAGGACAACGACGCGAACCCGATGGGCGGCTGCACGTCGATGCTGCCTATGTTCGTGCAGGGTCCTGTGTTCATGTGCATGTTCTACACCCTGTCGGCCATTCCATACATCGCCCGTGGCAAGTTCAGGAACGGTTCCGGCCTCGGCGCCTTCGACATCGCCACCGCCAAGCAGTTCACCTCCACCAACGTGTTCGGCGTGAACGTGGCCGAGAACTTCACCACCGCCGACATCCACGGCAAGATCATCATCGGCATCTTCGTGGCGTTGATGTGCTTCTGCCTGTGGCTCATGCAGTACAACAGCATGAAGCGCAACATGGCCCAGAGCGCTGCGAACAAGCAGACTGAAATGATGCAGAAGATGATGCTGTGGATGTTCCCGATCATGTACATCTTCTCCGGCGTCGCCATGCCGTTCGCAGTGCTGGTGTACTGGCTGACCAACAACATCTGCAACCTGCTGCGTTCCGTCTGGCAGATCCACGTCTTCCCGACTCCGGGATCCCCGGCCGCCGAAGCGAAGGAAAAGCGCGACCACGCCCACGAGAACGCCCGCCGCGCCAAGGCCGGTCTGCCGTCCCTCGAAGAGGAGGAGCTGCAGAAAGCCAAGAAGGCTGCGGAGGCGAAGGAAAAGAACGGCTTCCAGCGTCAGCAGCCAAGCCGCAAAAAGAAGAAGAAATAACATCAAGTGTGTGTCCTGCGTTTCACGTGAAACGCAGGACACACCGCTTTTGTATCGGGCGAATCGCCCATATGATACAACCCAATCAGTAGACTTTCAGTAGACTTGAAATAATACGAACCCCGCTCAAAGGAGTAAAACACCATGGCGCAGGATGCTGAGAAAACCATCGATCAGCTCAATGACGAAGCTGACATCGCTGCCGATTACCTTGAAGGATTGCTTGACATCGTCGACTACGAGGGCGATATCGAAATGGGCGTGCGCAACAACCGTCCGACCGTGCAGATCGTTGCCGACGACGACACCGACATCAAACATCTGATCGGACGCAACGGCGAAGTCGTGGACGCCCTGCAGCAGCTCACCCGACTCGCCGTACAGCAGAAGACCGGCGAGCGGTCCCACCTCATCGTGGACGTGGACGGCTATCTGAAGCGCAAGCGCCAGCGCCTGCACGACCTTGCGCTGGATGCCATCGACGAGGCGCGCGAGACTGGCGAGCCGGTGGACCTGAAGCCGATGAACTCCTTCGAACGCAAGATCATCCATGATGTGGTGCGCGAGGAAGGCATGAAGTCTCGGTCCCATGGCGAAGAACCGCATCGTTACGTCACGGTGTACGTCAAGGCTTCCGCAGCCGATGACGCCGACGAGATCGACGAAGCCTGAAATAGTTTCACGTGAAACATGAAGCGTCGCGAGTTTCTCGCGGCGCTTTTTGATGCCTGTAGATTAGGATGGTGTGCATGAGTGATGTGAATGACGAATTGGATGGGTCGCCGATTCTTGAGGAAGTGCTTGGCGATGCATTGGGCAAGTTGAAGGTGTTTCACGTGAAACTTGCTGCGGAAGGAGAGCCGCGCGGGCTGATAGGGCCACGCGATGTCGGTATTATTTGGGAACGGCATATTCTGAACTCCGCGGCCATCGTACCGTTCATCCGTGAAGCAACGGCCAAGAGGCAATTCAAGACGGTGGCGGATATCGGCAGTGGTGGAGGATTCCCCGGTATCGTGGCGGCCGCCTGCCTGCCGGACCACCAGTTCACTTTGGTGGAACCGATGGAACGCCGTATCGAATGGCTTCATGAGTGCGTTGACGAAATGGGATTGGACAATGTCTCGATAGTGCGCTCCCGAGCCAACGCCGTAATCGAAGCCGTCCGCGGTTCGAACGGTGGCCGGAAGGGCAGGGGAGAGGATGCCGTCGATCTCGACGGAAATCCCATCCCGGTCAGGCATCCGTTTGCCGTGGTGACCTGCCGTGCGGTCGCGCCGATGACCAAACTATCCGGATGGACGCTGCCGTTGCTGGACAAAGGCGGACGGCTGGTTGCCCTGAAAGGACGATCCGCGCAGGAGGAAATCGTCAAGGCCACCAAAGAGATCTCCAAAAACGGCGGTATCCATCCCCGCGTGGTGGAGGCCGAGGTCGGTCCGGGTCTGGAACCGACGCATGTGCTGATGGTGGACAAGCGATAAGTTATCCACAAAATCGCGTGAGTTATCCACAGTATCCACAATCGCGGAAATGTGTTACGAAGCATCTTGAAGAAGCTTGGAATTGCAACGATTGTTCTGTGGATAACTTTTGGGTGGTCGGATGAGTTATCCACCAACTATCCACCGTTGTTCACAATGGTGCACATGGCCGTGAACAGGTGAAAATCTGTCCACCCAAATGATGAAACTTGATTGTTGAATATGTATAGGAAGGCTAGTTCATGACTGGACCTGAAGAACCAGACAATTTGACGTCGATGGAATCCGCCACGGAAACCATCAAGCGAATCTTCGAAGGCTCGACATCCCCCGTAGGCGCGCAAATCGCTGATGAATCGACGCGATACAAGGCATTGGAGCATGCGGTCTGCCCGAAGCCGGCCCAAACGCGCCTGATCGCAGTCGCCAACCAGAAAGGTGGCGTCGGCAAAACCACATCCGCGGTGAACCTGTCCGCGGCCTTGGCCCGTTTCGGATGCAAGGTCCTGCTTATTGATATGGATCCGCAGGGCAACGCCTCCACGGCATTGGGTGCCCCGCACGCCTCCGGTCAGCCTTCGGTGTATGACGTCATCGAAGGACGCAAGCGCATCGCGGAAGTCAAGTGCACGTGCCCTGATTTCGACAACCTCGACGTGGTCCCCGCATCCATCGATTTGAGTGGCGCCGAACTTGAGGTCGCCGACATGGCGGATCGCAACTCGCTGCTGAAGAACGCGGTGGACGAGTTCCTCGCCACCAGCGAAGAGCATTACGATTACGTGATCATCGACTGCCCGCCGAGCCTGGGTCTGCTGGTGATCAACGCCATGTGCGCCGTGCACGAAATGCTGATTCCGATTCAGGCCGAGTATTACGCCTTGGAAGGTTTGGGCCAGCTCATCAACACCATCGGACTGGTGCAGGAACATTACAATCCGTCGCTGCTGGTCTCCACGATGCTCATCACCATGTACGACAAGCGCACGCTGCTGAGCCGCGAAGTGCATGGGGAAGTGAAGAAGCACTATCCGACAATCGTGCTCGACACCACCATTCCGCGCACGGTGAAGATTTCCGAAGCGCCAAGCTTCAACCAAAGCGTGATCGCATACGACCCCAAGGGCATGGGTGCGATCGCGTACTGCGAAGCCGCGCTGGAACTTTCGCGTCGTTCCGATACGGTGCTGCAGGCAATCGATGCAAGAAGGAATGAGAACTGATCATGGCAACTAAGTCGCGTTTGGGTAAAGGTCTTGGCGCACTGTTTCCTTCTCTTCCGGGGGAGCCGCAGCATCAGGAGCATGCGGCGCCTGCCGCTGCCGCCAAAGAAGTCAAGGCTTCCAAGACTGATGAGCATGTGGAATCCAAGAGCGCGTCCGCTACCGCACAGGCATCGGTGAACGCCGTGCAGGGGATGAAGCATGCTGTTTCACGTGAAACAACCAAGAAAAACCAGCATCGTCGTGCCAGCATGCCGTCGATTTCGTTGAACGAAAGCGCGCATCCCGCGGACATGTTCTTCGGCTCCACCGCTCAGCCAGCTTCCGAACAGGGCGAGCAGCAGGGGAGTGTTTCACGTGAAACCACGCCGACCGAACATAAGAAGGACGAACCGGAACTGCTTCCCGTGCAGGGTGGATATCTGGTTGAACTGCGTTTGAGCGACGTCGGTCCCAATCTGCATCAGCCACGTACCATTTTCGATGAAGACGACCTGCGCGAGCTAGCCGAATCCATCAAGGAAGTCGGCGTACTGCAGCCAATCGTCGTACGCAAGCGTCCGCAATCGCAAATCGAAGCCGCCCGCAGGGAAGCCGCAGCCAAACCGGCCGAACCGCACAACATGTTCGACGGGCGCATGGATAGCATGTACGAGCTCATCATGGGCGAACGTCGTTGGCGCGCATCGCAGATCGCCGGCCTGAAAACGATTCCGGCCATCGTCAAAACCACCGCCGATGACGACATGCTACGTGACGCACTGCTGGAAAACCTGCATCGCGTCGCGCTGAATCCACTGGAAGAGGCGGCTGCCTACCAGCAGATGATCGACGATTTCGGCCTGACGCAGGCCCAACTGTCCAAGTCGGTGTCGAAATCCCGTCCGCAAATCGCCAACACCTTGCGATTGCTCAACCTGCCGGCCGCCGTGCAAAAGAAGGTCGCATCCGGACTGCTGTCCGCGGGCCACGCGCGTGCGCTGCTGGGACTGCCGACGGAAGCGGATATGGAACAGCTGGCCACGCGCATCATCGCCGAGGGACTGTCCGTACGCAGCACCGAGGAAATCGTGTCGATGAAGGCCGCCGAAAGCGACCAGCCCAAGAAGCCGAAGGCCAGCAAGCTCAATCCGTGGGCTGGTACCCCCGTTCAGGTTGGTCTGGAGCAGCGTTTCGGCACCAAGGTCTCCATCAAGGGATCGAAGAAGCACGGGCGAATCGAAATCGTGTTCAAATCGGAAGACGATATGAAACGCATCGTCGACCTGCTTATGCAGCAGCAGAGCTGAACGAACCGAGCCAATCGAGCTCGGCGAGCGATAATGATTTGAACGATTTGAGCCTTACTTGAGCGAATCGAGATAAGCCTGCGCATCCAGCGCGGCGCGGCACCCCATGCCCGCCGCGCTGATGGCCTGCCGATAGACGCTATCCACGCAGTCTCCCGCGGCGAAAACGCCGGGTTCGCTGGTACGCGTGCTGGCGCCATCGACCGTGATATAACCGGCTGAATCGACGTCTACAAGCCCGTTAAGAAAAGCAGTGGCAGGAGTGTGCCCAATCGCCATGAAAACGCCGTTAGCGGGGATTACAGAGGTCTTTTCGGTGGCGGTGTTGCGCACCTCCACCTCCTGTACGCCGTTCTCGTCGCCGCGAATCTCCTGCACCACAGCGTCAAGCATGAAATCGATTTTCGGATTGCGCTGCGCACGCTCCACCATGATGCGGGAAGCACGGAACGTGGAACGCCTATGAATAAGGGTGACGGACGAGCCGAAACGGGACAGGAAATCAGCTTCTTCGAAAGCGCTGTCGCCGCCGCCGACCACCACAATCGGCTTGTTGCGGAAGAAGAAACCATCGCAGGTGGCGCAGTAGGAGACACCTTTGCCTGCGTATTCCGTCTCGCCTGGCACGCCCAGCTTACGATAGTTTGAGCCTGTTGCGATGACCAGCGCGCGTGCGTCGTACACGTCGCCGCCGTCAAGGGTGACGGTTTTGATGCCGGAATCGGCATTCGAAGCAACCGAAACAACATCGTCCCAAACGATATGCGTGCCGAACCGTTCCGCTTGCTTGCGCATATTGTCCATCAGATCCGGACCCATGATGCCATCGGGAAAGCCTGGGAAATTCTCCACTTCGGTGGTGTTGACCAACTGGCCGCCGGGCGTCAGCGCGCCGGCGACGACCAGCGGCTCGAAGCCGGCGCGGCCAAGATAGATCGCGGCAGTATAGCCAGCCGGGCCGGAACCGATAATCACCACATCACGCATATCACTCATGGTTGCTACTGTAATGCAGTTTCCACGACGGTTGCGGGCGGTTTTGCAGATGGCGTTCAAAAAGGCGTTCAAAAAGGCGTTCAAAAAAGTCAGCTATCCGTCATGTTGTTTCACGTGAAACAAAAAGAGGGTGTGCGGAACAATCCGCACACCCTCCTTGTCTGCCGATGCGTCAGAAAATCTGCACCGAATCGATGTACAGCTGGTTGCCGGGAAGGCTGTCGAACGGCACCCACAAGAGGATGTCCTGGGTTTCCACGGCCTTGTTGAACTTGATTTCGGTGGTGCCGCTGGCGTCGAACTCGAACTGGGCGACCTGTTCACCCTGGTTCGGGCTGGACTTGGCGTTCACGCGAATGTAGCCCTGGCCGCCGGAAGAACGGATCTTGATGACCATGCGATACGCTTTCTGGGGCTGGCTGAGGTGGAGGTAATAACCGTAACCTTGTTGTCCGTCCGGATTGGACAGGAACTGGCGGTTGTCGATCTCATACGGAGTCGTGTTCTCCGGCATCTTCGGCTCCGGAACCTTCCGCACCTTCTTATCCGAAGTCACCACCTTGTCGACGTCCTTCTTGGCGGAATGGCTCTTCTTCGTGGTTTTCTTCGGCTTGCTGGAATCGGAGCTGCCGTTGTCGGGGCTGTTGGCATCGTTGGAATCGCTGTTTGCATCGCTGGCGGAGCTGCTGCCATTGCCGGAATCGCCATTATCGCCGAAAGGCACGTCGTCAAGGTTCATTTCCGGCCACGGATTGTTGGAATTCGTATTGGTGATGCCGTCATCCGGCTTCTTGGTCAAACCATGAATGGCGAATCCCAATGCGACGGCCACCACAATGAACGCGACCACAATGGCCACGACCTTGGTGGTGAGCTTGCCGAACAATTTGGCATTGGCGACCTCGGCCGGACTGGAGGAAGAGGCTTTAGGGGCAAAGCTCGGCGGCACCGCAACGGGGGTTCCGTTTTCGTTCTGATATGCCGCGTCGATCGCTTCCTGCTCCGCCTTCAACGCGCGTGCGGATTCCTCGCCCGGCTCGATGACCCGTCCGTCAGGTCCGATCACCGGAATGCGACCGGTCTTCTCCAATTGCGAATCGTCCGTATGATAATCGCCCTGCGGCGACGACGTGGAAACACGGATGGGGAAGGAGAACGGCGAATCCACATCTTCGGAGGATCCGTCGAGGTCCTCTTCGCTGAGTAGTTCGCGGCTGTTGTTCCACAGCGATTTCACGGCACCGCCGGTCGCGGCCATACCCTTGGCCAAGGCTTCCTTGCTGTCGGAGAAATCAGTGTGTGGTTCAGGCGCTTCGAACGTCATTTCCGGAATGCTTCCGGTTTCAGCCAGCGTATCGGGCAAAGCGATGGCATCCTGCTCGAGAATCTGCAGCAGGGGCACGTTCACAATCGAGCATTCCGAATCCGCGGACGGCAACGCAATATCGGGGCCGTTAAGCTTCGCCAGCGGCTCGTAGTCGCCCAGCAACGCCTCCAATTCGGCGATGGTGGCCATCGGAACGGTCGGGAAACCGTCCTTCTCCTTGAGATCCAGACCACGCTTGCAAATCACGCGGAACTCCATCGGCACGTTCGGTGAAATCGCGTCAAGATGGTAGTTCGTGGACAGCGTCGACGGCGTGCGCGTCAGCAGGGAATACAGCAGGGAAGCGATCTGGCGAATCGCAAGCTGCTCCTGGTTTTCCACGGATTGCACGCGCGAAGTATCGGCCAGCATGATGCTTACCGGCGCGTCGGCGATTTCAATGCCGTTGCGGGTCAATCGCACGGTGTCCGTGCTGATCGAGAAATGCGTGAGATTGTCTTTCTGCAACACGTGCAGGGCTTCGACGACCTCACCAAGAATGGAACGGATTGCGGTGAAGCTCAGCGGCTTGTTGGACTGCGTGAGATACTCGCTCAACGACATGCCGGCATCGAGCTGCGTGATCACCAACGCCACCTCGCCCACGTGCTGAAGCTGCAGCACCTGCGTGAAATGGGCGTCGTGGGAAATCGCCAGCATGGAGGCCGTCGCATTGACGTCCTGCAAAGCCTTGCGGTTGTTGACGATAAAAAGCTGGCAATCCCGGGCAAGCACGTGATCGCTTGCCTTCCAAACCTGCAAGCCGGTTTCCTCGCGCAATGGCGAAACCAGCACATAGCGGTTGCTGATGGTATCTCCCAGTTGAGGTTTCATGGTTTCCTTCAACTCTGTAACGATTGTTCTACCTACGCTGTTATTCTTGGTCGCCGTTTTCGGCGGTACTTTGCTCAAGTTTACCGTTGGGGCTGGCCGTTCCGCCAGACTTAGGCTTGTTGCCAAGCCCTGGTATGCGGGCGGCGAGCATGCCCACGACCGAAGTGAGCTCCTCGGCACGCAGCGCCCACAGACACGCCAGATAGACGATGGCGATGACGATGGTGAGCAGTATCGCGGACAGAACCGCCTGACCCCAGTTCATAGTGCCGTCGTCGGGGCCGATATGCGCTCCGACCAGCCGGTAGACGCCGTTGCGGCACAGCAGGCCAATCACGCAGGCGGCTATCGTGGCCACCAGCGCCTTCGCATAGGCGGTGATGATGCGCTTGTCGTCCACATCGCCGTCGAAACGGGAGCGGAGCATGTGCGTAAGCAGCGGATACGGCAGGATGAAGCTCACCGAAATCGCCAATCCGATGACGGTGATCCACTGCGTGGGCGGCAGAATGAACGTCGACGCGATGATGGCGCCACCTTGGATGGCCATGGTGATCGCCATGAAAATAAACGGATGCTTGCCGTCTTCGAACGCGTAGAACGTGCGTTGGATGACCAAATACGAGCTGGAAAGTGGCAGGCCGATGCCCAAAGCGGCGAGCGGCGCGCTGATGAGCAGCGCCTCACGCACGCTGATGGACGGCAGCAGTGCGAGGATGATCGGCAACGGAAGCACGATGAACGCCGCTGCGAAGAAGCACATGATGAGATTGAGATTACGCAGGGCCGAGCTCAGATCCTTGCGCGCCTCGTCGATATTGCGGTCCGCGATGGCTTTCGATATTTTCGGGAAGATCGCAGTGGCGATGGACACGGCGATCAGCGAATACGGCAGCATGTAGATGGTGTACGCATTCTGATACGAGGCGTTGCCGGCCACGTCCAACCGGCTCATATGCAGCTGTTCCGAAGCCTTGAACGGCGCGCTGGTGGCCACGCGGGTGACGATGATGTTGACGATCTGATCGACGCCGACGATGCCGAGGCTCCACGCGGCGACCGGTCCCATCGAACGCAGTCCGATGCCGTGAACGCCGAATTTCGGACGGTATTTCAGGCCGATTCTCGTCAAAGGAATGAACAGCACCAGCGCCTGGAACGCCACGCCAAGCGTCCAAGTGCCGGCGGTCAGCGCGATTTTCGTCGGCGTCCAGAAGTCCAGCGGACGTTCCGTGGCCCTGCCGAACATCGCGATGAACGCGCCGAAACCGATGCAGCTGATGATGTTCGCGCCGACCGAGCTCCACGCATACGTGACGAAATGGTCCTTCGCCGCGAGAATCTGCCCGATCACCGTATACAGGCCGTAGAAGAAGATCTGGGGCATGCACCACAAGGTGAAGGAGGTGGCGAGGGCCATGGTTTCGGCGCTGCCGTTGACATACAGTTTGGTCAACAACGGCGTGGCAACGGCCATGAGCAGCGTCACACCCAACAACAAGGTGATGGCAAGGGTGATGAGCTTGTTGAGCTTGGTTTCGGCGTCCTTCGATTTCAGCGTGCGCACGATCTGCGGCACAAGCACCGCGTTGAAGATGCCGCCGGAAACCAGTGTGTAGATGACCTGCGGAATCATCGAACCGGCCTGGTAGGCGTTGGCGGCATAGCCGGTGGTGCCCAAGGCCCAGGCAAGCAGGATGGTGCGGATTTGGCCGGTCACGCGCGAAGCGGCGGTACCGGAGGCCATGATCAGTGAGTTACGGCCAACGGAAGAACTCATTCGTCGGGATCCTTCTTACGGTTGAATTGACGCCACAGTCCCACAGCGCCCAAGAGCACGGCGAAGCCGATGATGACGAAACCGCTCTTGTCGCTGATCTGCAGCGCGCTGGTGATGTGGGTGACCTGCGTGGCTCCAAACGCTGCACCATTCCTGTCGAACAGGCTGATGGTGGCGTTGGCGGTGCCGGACGTGGACACACGGATGGTGAACGCCACCTGTGCTTCGCCGTGGGGCGGCACCTGCACGGTGTCGAATCGGGACGTGACGATCTGCATGGAATCGGTCAGCGACGAGACCTTCACCTTTACCGGGTACGGGTGGCTGTTGCTGATGGTCACCGGCATTTTCGCGGTTTCGCTGACCACGTTCACGCTTTCCGTCGGCGTGATCGCCACACCGTTGATCAGCAGGGCCGCGAGCTGGTTCGCGCCTTCCGCCATCGTGCTTCTGGAAGGGCTTTCGCCGCCCAACGCGTGCAGGGCCATGATGGTGTGGGTGTTCGTCAGCTGCCTGCTCCAGGTGTTGACGTCGGATTCGTCTTTTCCGTTCGGCTTGATGAGGATCGACGTATTGAAACGTTTGATGTTGCTCGATGAGTTCGCCAGCGCGCTCAGAGTCTGCTGGACGTCGCTGCGCATGCTATCGGTAAGGCCGTCCGTTTGGGGAAGATCGGTTGACATGCTGGCCGCATCTTCGGAGATGTCGGCATCCTTCAACGTGGCGAGATCGGTGAGGTTCAGCCACGGCGACTGCTCGATGTCGCTCATCAGCGCGTCTACAACACTGGGGTCGGAATCCTCGTTCAGACAGACCAGCAGGTTGCGTTCCGCATAAGGCTGTTCCATCTGGTAGAACGCGCTTTGCGCGACGAATCGCGCCAATCTGCCGGCCGTGGTTCCCTCGCTGTCGGCGTTGGCATCGTCACTGGTCGCCTTGCCTTGGGCCAGGCCGGAAAGCACATTCTGCGCGGAAAGCACGGTGATGTCCCCGGCGTCGGTGGAGACCACCGTCTTGCCGGTACGTTAGCCGCATCGTCCTCTTCGAAGTCATGCGTGGCGATGACGGTGCCGTACCCCTGCTGGCGGGCCTTCGTCAACGCTTGTAGGGTCCAATTGCCGTTGCCCTGCCACGCGTATGCGGTGATGTCCGCGTTGCTGTCGCCCAATGCCGATTGATAGGTTTTCCGGGCTTTGGCTGCGGACCATTGACGGTCGTTGATACCGGCTGCGCTGTAGGCCGGAGCGTTGTTCATGGCGCTGTAGGCGGTCATGTCGAACAATGCGGGCTGGGTGATGCCGTCGACCCGCGTTGGCATCGCCATCGCCTGCAGGTAGGTCGGATCTCCTACGACCTGCAGCATGTCGTGCTTGGCGAAGGTCTGCTGCAACGATTTGAGCCGTGCGTCGTCATCCTTGCTGGGCATGGCGATTTTCGCCAGTTTCGAGGAGGAAATACCCCCTTCATCGACCAGCTGTCCAAGCAGCTTGCTGTCGGTGGTCCACCCGTTGGCGGCCAGCGGCTGGGCGACGGTGATGTGCAGCGCCGGCGTGCTGGGCGTGTGGAGTCCCGCGCCGGTGCGCGTCACGAACGTATGCGATTGAGCAAGGGGGGTTCCGTTGGCGGAATAGCTCAGCAGCACCGGCTTCGGCCCCCAAGAGTTGATGGCCGCGAGCGATTCCTGATGGGCGTCCGCGTCGATGCTCACGTTGGCGCTGGCTCCCGGCTGCAACGCGGGCACATCGGCCTGTCCCACGGATTGCGGGGTGGGGATTCGCCCGTTGCCTTCAGACCAATCCTGGATGTCGTTGCGCGAAACGAACGTGTAGAAGGCGTTCATGGCCAGCGTCAGCGTTCCCGCGGGAATCTCCTGTCCGGTCGTGTTGGTCACCGTGGCGTTCAGATGGTATCCGGAGGTGTCCGTCAATACGGCCGTGGAAGAGTTGATGGACAACATACCGTCCGTCGACTCCGCCGATGTGGTCGATTCCATGGCCCTTGCCGATGGCGTGGGTGCGTATAACAACATCAACGCCATGGTCAATACCATGGCGAGGATGGATGATAACGCGCGAAGGCCACGCGAAACGTGCCGTTGTGCGGATTGATTCACTATTACGCCTGTCTGTTGAGTTTCCTTGCGTACAACCATGCTATCTTCCGTTCGTTCGGATAACTCAGCACATCGTCCAAATCAGCAAAATCCACCCAAATGGCGTCTTCGGCCTCATGGTCGGGATCGCCTTCGACGGTCAGCTCGCCGCCGATCTGCCGCAACGCGAAGTGGTGCACCAGCTTGTGCACGCGTTGGCTGGTACCGGTGAACCAATAGTCGATGGTGGCGATGGAATCGACCACCTCGCCCAGAATGCCGGTTTCCTCATGCACTTCGCGCACGGCCGTCTGCTGCGGCGTTTCGCCTTTTTCGATATGTCCCTTCGGCAGGCACCATTCCAAATGCCCGCTGCGTGAATGACGTGCGATGATCGCCACGCGACCCTTGTCGTCGAACACCAGCCCGCCCGCCGAATACTCGCGCACCACCGGCAGCTCCTGCGCGTCAAGCGATGCGAACGTGGTCGGACCATCCGCGGTGCGCCGGCGCGGCATCATCGCCGGCGTAGGCGCGCTCGGCGTGATGATCGTGCGCTGCTGCAATTGCTGTAGTTGTTGCAGCTGCTGCAGCGAAACCGACTGCGATGTGTACAGCAGTTCGTCCGGTTCCAGCGGATTTTGGGCATGGTCGTCCGCAGCATGGGCAAGCATGCGTGCAAGGTCTGCGGGCGTAATCATGATTCCAACCATACTCAATTCTGTGTGCAGGTGGGGTAACGGTATGCTGGTAAACGAAAAACTTGTGGTGCTGAAAGGTATGGCGTGAACTTCGAAGTGTGGCCAGAGGCCATTGAATTAGGACGTATGTTTGCTGCGGAAGGTTACGAACTGGCACTGGTCGGGGGTCCTGTCCGCGACCTGCTGCTGCATCGCAAATCGCATGATTTGGATTTCTGCACATCGGCGCGTCCCGAGCAGTTTGAGCATATTCTGCGCCGTTTTGGGCATGATGGCTTCTGGGATATGGGCCGCAAATTCGGCACGCTCGGCGCGATGCGCAGGCGTGAGGACGGCACCGAGGTGAAAGTGGAGGTGACCACCTACCGTTCCGACACGTACGACCCCGACTCGCGCAAGCCGGAAGTCAATTACGGCGACACGCTGGAAGGCGATCTTTCCCGCCGCGATTTCACCGTCAACGCGATGGCGTTGCGTGTTCCGGAACTCGAATTCGTCGATCCGTTCGGCGGTGCGAACGATTTGGCCAAAGGCGTGCTGCGTACCCCCGTCGATCCGCGGCAGTCGTTCGACGACGATCCGTTGCGCATGATGCGCGCCGTGCGTTTCGTGGCGCAGCTCGGCTTCCGCATCGAGCCGGAAACCGCCGAAGCGCTGTCCGACATGGTCGATCGCATCGAAATCGTCTCCGCCGAACGTGTGCGCGACGAACTGGTCAAGCTGCTGCTGTCCGATCGCCCGCGCGCCGGCATCGAAGCGTTGGTCGATTCCGGTCTTGCCGACATCGTGCTGCCGGAAATTCCCGCGCTGCAGCTGGAAATCGACGAGCACCATCGCCATAAGGACGTGTTCGAACACACCATGATCGTCATCGAACGCGCCGTCGCCCTCGAAACCGGTCCCGACGGTCCGGTGCCGGCCCCGGACCTGACGCTGCGTCTGGCGGCTCTGCTGCACGACATCGGCAAGCCGAAGACCCGTCGTTTCGAAGCGGGCGGCAAGGTGAGCTTCCACCGTCATGACGCCGTCGGCGCGAAGATGACACGCAAGCGTTTGAAGGCACTGCATTTCGACCACCACATGGTCGAGGACGTCAGCGAGCTGGTCAACCTGCATCTGCGCTTCCACGGCTACGTGGAGGAGCCGTGGACGGATTCCGCGGTCCGCCGCTACGTCAAGGACGCTGGCCCGCTGTACGAGCGTCTGAACCGCCTTACGCGCGCCGACACGACCACGCAGAACAAGCGCAAGGCCATGATGTTCTCGGCGGCCATGGACGAGATGGAACAGCGTGTGCGCGACCTGAAAGAAAAGGAAGACTTCGACGCGATCCGTCCTGACCTCAACGGCGACGAGATCATGCAGCTGCTAAGCATCGAACCAGGCCCGATGGTCGGCAAGGCGTACAAGCACATGCTGGAATACCGCCTCGATAACGGTCCGGTGGAGCGTGACGTGGCCGTTGCCGAGCTGGAACGCTGGTACAAGGAGCAGGGCGAATAGCGATTGACATGCGGTGGTTTCGCCGCATGCATGGAACAGTGTGCTTGGAACAGCTCGAATACGAAAACCCGCGTTCCCGATTGGGGGAGCGCGGGTTTTTCATATTGCCTATATCGATTTCGATTGGCGGTCAGCTTTGCGGATTCACCGCATCATGTTCGGGCGCCTTGGGCAGGTCGGTCATCTTGTCCACCGCGACGCAGCCCTGGATGCCGGTGATCGCCTTGCCTGCGGCGGGAACCTTCTTCGTATCCTGCAGATTGTCGAATGTGGCGCCCACGATGACGTCGATCAGCTGGTCCTGACGGTCGTCCATAACCAGCATGGCGTCGGTGAAATTGCTTGCCACGGTGTACGCCTGATTCACGCCGTTCTTGCCGAAGACGATCATCGTGCGATCCACCTTCTTGGTGTAGTTGTCCGGCGTCTGGGGGTTGAACTCGCGGTTCTGCAACGCGTCGCTCACCGCCTTGGCGAAGCCGGAGAACTTCGTGCCGTTGAGCACACGCAGCGTGATGTTGCGATTCTCCACATACTTGGCCTTGCTGCCGTCGGCTTCCTTGATGGGGCACGGTGCCTGCTGGCCGTAGTTCGGCTGTACGGCGGCCGACTTGACGTTGCCCAGGCCTCCGACATGGAAAAAGAACAGCAGGGACACCACCATGGCGACCACCATGACGGCTCCGACGATGCTGAACACCGTCTTCTGACGGCGGCGAATGTACTCTTTGCGCGCGGCGCGCTCGTCGTTAGCCTGGGTCATTTACGAATTCCTTTTGAACAAACCAATTGCCATCAACTTTACTGTCATGCGGTGATATGTGTCATGCGGTGATATGCACAATCGGTCGGGCTGGGGCGTTCGTGGCGATGATGCGATCGACGCAACGGCTGGCCTGCCATGCCCGCTGCACGGCGTCCGCCGCATCCTCCGTCGGCACGAACGCGATGACGGACGGGCCGGAACCGGAGACGAACGCCTGGCTGGCTCCCGCACGCAAGGCTTCCTCGATCGCCTGTCCGCTACGCGGATGCAGGGAGACCGCCGCCTTCTGCAGGTGGTTCTCATCGCCATCGCCGGCACCGATCTGATCGAATGTGGCATACACTTCCGGCGTGCGCAGTTCCGCACGGTATGCGCCGACCAGCAGATGGCCGGTAAACCCACGTTCCGTAAGATCGCGTACGATATCGCCATCGTCATCAAGCTGTTCGATGCGTTCGCCGAAACCGGTGCCGCGCGCGTAACCGCCGGTCAGACAGAACGGCATGTCCGCGCCCAGCGTGGCCGCGACTTCCTGCAGGCGTTCGATCGGCCAATCGAGATCCCACAACGTGTTCAATGCCAGAATCGTCGCCGCCGCATCGGCGGAACCGCCGGCCATGCCCGCGCCGACGGGGATGCGCTTGTCGATGTTCAACGCCACGTCCGGCTCATGGCCGCTCGCTTCGGCCATGGCGAACAATGCCAGCACGGCGTGGTTGCGGCGCATATCGCTGCCGGAAGAGGCCAGGTCGCCCAGATACGCGCCCTCGAGATTCAGCGAGAAGCCGCTTCCCGGCGCTTTGCGCGTGGCGGTGACGGTGTCGTATACGCCGACCGCGCAATAGATGGTGTCGAGTTCATGACGGCCGCCCCATTCGGCATGTGACGGGCCCACATGCAGGGTCAGATTCGTTTTCGCCGGGCAGTCCACGCTCACGGCGTTGATGGTGGCCGTTCCGATGGCGGGCGAATCAATGGTGCTCATGACGCGAACACCTCATCCAACGCGCGTGCCAACGTCACGAATTCGTCGATGGTGAGCGTCTCGCCACGACGGGTCGGGTCGATGCCGGCCTTCTCGAACGCTTCGGACGGCACGATTTTCTTCAATGCGGCGTGCAGGGTCTTGCGGCGCTGCCCGAAAGCCGCGTCGATCAAACGGAACACGGTTTCGCGATCCACCACGGAACCGTCCGCATTGTCCGCGGCGGGGGTGTGACCGCCCGGGTAGCGCTTGAACAGCACCAGCGCGGAATCGACGTTCGGGGCCGGCCAGAACACGTTGCGGCCGATGACGCCCACGCGTTCCGCGGTGCCGTACCATGCGAGCTTCACGCTCGGCGTGCCGTAGATCTTCGAACCGGGCTTCTCGCTCAAACGGTCCGCCACTTCCTTCTGCACCATCACCAGGAAGGTGCCCAGATTGTCGAAACGTTCCAACAGGGTGAGCAGAATCGGCGTGGCCACGTTGTACGGCAGATTGGCCACCAGCGTGAAGGAATCGTCATCCTTGAAATCGGGCAGATTCTCCGGATTGACGGTAAGTGCGTCGCGGTTGACCACACGGAAGCGGTCCACGGCGTCCGGCATGAATTCGGCGATGGTTTTCGGCAGGCGTTCGGCGACCGGCGGGTCGATTTCCACAGCCGTCATCGTGGCGCCGGTTTCCAGAATCGCCAGCGTCAGCGAACCCAGTCCGGGACCGACTTCCAGCACATGGTCGTCGGCGGTCACGCCGGCCTCGCGCACGATGCGACGCACGGTTCCCGGATCAATCACGAAATTCTGCCCGAATTTCTTCGTCGGGCTGATACCCGCGTCGGCGGCGATGCGTCGGATGTCGGCCGCCCCCAGCAAATGGCCCTGCGTATGCTCGTTCACGTTTTCCGTCATTCCCTCTTCTGTCATTCCCTCATTATCCGTTCATGCCGGTACGAAAATCGTTGGCGATTAGCCGGATCATCAGTACCATCCGGTCTGTTCGGAGTGCTGCCACGCCACGGACGGGCTGCCGTACCGCTGTGCGATGTAGCTCAGACCCCAGTCGATCTGCACGGCGGCATCGTCCTTCCAATTCGCGCCGAACGTGGCCATTTTGCTGCCCGGCAACGCTTGCGGAATACCGTATGCGCCCGAATACACGTTTTCCGCGCTCCAGCTCCATCCGGATTCGCGATTCCAGAGTTTGACCAGATCCGTCCGGCCCAGCCGCGCTGCGCCGCCGCGCCGGAAGCGTAGGCCTGTGCCTGTGCCGCGGAAGGATGGTACAAGCGGCAGCCTGCGGAAGGATTGCTCGGCTGCGGCGTGGGCTGCGGTTTGGGCTGGGGTGCGGGAGTCGGCTGCGGTGCAGGGGTTGGTGTGGGGGTCGGTGCCGGATCGTCCTTCTTGGTGTTGTTGGAATTGTTATTCGAGTTGTTGTTCGAATTGTTCTTATCCGAGGAATCCGACTTGTTCGAATCGGTTTTGTCGGAATCGGACTTGTTCGAATCGGACTTATTGTCGTTTTTATTCGAGTCGTTCTTACCCGAATCGTTCTTGCCGTCGTCCGTCTTGCCGGAATCGCCGTTGCTGTTGCTGTTGCCGCTGTTGTCGGATTTGTCGGATTTGTCGGTATCGTCCGTAGTTTTTTCCGGTCCGACCGCAATGACTTTGTCGATGGCGATTTTCGTGGTCTTCTCTCCGGTCAGCGTCTCGCTTTCCTTCACGCCATCCACGTAGGTGACGGCGTACGTCTGCTGGATTTCGCCGTTTTCGCCTTCCTGCCGTACCGTGACTTCGCCCGGCTGCAGGTTCGGGTCGATGATGGTCTGCGTGCCGAACGGCACTTCCTTCGTGCGGGTCTCCTCACCATGCGTCACGCGGCGGACGCGCAGAATGGTCGTCTTGCCGTCCTTTTCGACACTGACGCGATCCTCCTTGCCCGACGTGATGCCTTTGGCGTCAAGAATGGAGGCGGCGGGCAGCTTGCCGTTCGGCGCCACCGAGCTTTTCCCGTCCGCGATGACGGTGACGGGCCCCTTCTGGTTGATGATGAGACCGCCGGTGAGCTTGTTGTAGACGTTGCTGATATTGACGGTGATTTTCGCCGCTTCGGTTTCGTTTTGGTTGAAGAAGTCCAGCAACTGCTCGGCGCTGGACGCGACCGTCCAGAACGGCACTTCCTGGCCGTCGATGGTGATGGTGGTCTGGTATGCGCTCTGCACGTTCACCACATCATGGTTCTTCAGCATGCTGGTCGGGCTGGTCGACTCCACCAGGTCGTGCGTTTTGACTTTCACGCCCTGCTCCTGCAGCAGACGGTCCACGCTCATCGCATATGTGGTCACCGTGGTGGTCTCCCCATTGACGGTCAATGCCACGGATTTGCGCGCGCCCACACCAAACGCCAACGCCGAAGTCAAAGTCAATGAGGCCACGCATGCCATGACGCGGACACGACGAAGCGTCACGAATCTCCGAGGGGTCCACCTTCTCGTCATTTATCCTCTTTTCAGCGCTGCCTACAACGCCGTTATTGTAACGGCTCAGCTGGAACGGTCGCCGTGCTTTCCGATGGTTTTATCCATACCGCCACATTTTTGAAAGCAGGTGCGAAAAGCGAAAAATAAAAAGGGGGCAGGAGAGAAGGGGATGTCCTGCCCCCGGTCGGACGAGACAGGTTGGGGGACGTCTCGTCCGCTTTGCCAGAAGTCTCAAGTTGGGGGAAGACTTCTGGAGCACTTACCCATGGTAAGAGGTCCAAGCCCGTCATACGGGTTCGAGCCTCCTGTCGGGATCGAACCGACGACCTGCCGCTTACAAGGCGGCCGCTCTGGCCATCTGAGCTAAGGAGGCATGTCCTCTTTTGCTATGAAAACAACAGAGGAACGATGAATAGCATAACCAGCGCTTCCACCGCCGTCAACTTAGTATTGCGGGTTGAGACGCGCCGGCTGCCCGTAAGGGGTTATTCGCCCGTGGTGACGGAAATCGGCCCCTTCTTGGCTCCGATGGACGGCATCTTGCCGGCAACGCCGACTTCGCTGTCCTTCAGGCCGATTGATTCCAACAGACCGTCCTTAACCGTCGTCTGGGCGGTGGTCAGCTGGTCCATATCCCAATACTTGCCGTTGATGATCACGGTCGGCGTGGTCATGCTGCCCTTGTAGCTGCCGGACTGATGCCACAGTTCGGAACGCTTCGGCGTGTAAGTGTCGATCGCATCAAGCCATTCCTGATAATCGCGGCCAAACGCCTTGTCCGCAACATCCTTGGAAACACCCGCGGCGATCATCTGCTCCTTGATCTTGGCGTCGCTCACCGACTTGTATGCGGAGCCTTCCTCCGGCTGGAAATCCTCGGCGTAGACCTTCTCCAGGAAGGAGATCAGATGGTTCGGGTCGCTGTCATGCTCGGCCAGGTAGATGGCCGCGTTCGCCGCGCGACTGGAATACTCGTCGGTGGACCAACGGTCCATGAACGCCATGAAATGCAGGTCCAGATTGATCTGGCCGGCATCGACCATCTTCTGCAGGTCGGCGTCCAACTGGCGGTGCAGGTTGCCGCAGCCCGGGCACAGGAAATCCATGTAGAGCTCGACGGTCGGCGCGCCCTCCACAGCCTTGCCGTAGCCGTTCTTGGAAATCAGCAGGCCGCCCTTCTTATCGACGAGCTTCGGAGTGTTCTTCACTTTCTGCAACGCCGTGTACGCTTCCTGCACGGTTTCGGTGGAAGCCTTCGTTTCGGCCTTCTTATGCATGTTGTGGTACACGGTGAACGCGCCGATCGCCACCAGAATCACCAGCACCGCCACCACGATGCCGCCGATGATCGTCTGCTGCTTGCGTTCCTTCTCCATCTGCTCGGCGCGCGCCTTCATCGCTGCGGCCTCAGCGGCCCTACGCTCGGCGCGGCTGGTACGCTTCTGCGCATCCTTGCTGTTCTGGGCCATCGATATTCCTTTCGACCTCACGTTGTTATGCTGGGCACCATACTAGCGATGCCTTGCTATCGATTCGCCGGGAATTCCGTATTGCCTTGCGATTGCGTCGGCAGCTCGCTCAAGTGGCGCAGATACGGCTGTTTACGCAGTGCGCCGCCGCCCAATCGCAGTACGATCGCGCCCGGAGCGGCCACGGCCACAAGCCAGCCGATCGCGCAGAACGCAGCCTGCGCCAGCCCGCTTTCGGAAAGCGGACCGCCAAGCAGCGTCGGCATCGGAATCGTCAATCCAAATATCCACGTATCCATCACGGCATACGGAAGCTGCAGCACGACCGTGGTGAGCGACAAACCCAGCGCGGCCACGGCCAACATGATCAGCGTCCGCACGATGGCGACGCCGAAGCCCTTCACGATGTGCCAGGGCAGTCCCGCCAATCGCAGCAGCCAGTCGGAACTTTTCTTCTCGCCGCCACGTTTGCCTTCGCGTTCGAGCTGCGCCTCCGTGTTGAATCCGATGGTGGCCAGCGCACAGGCGAACAGCAACGCGGCTGCCATCGCCGTCCACAGTGAGAACAGTCCGCAGACGGCCACGGGAATCGCCATCAGCGCGCAGGGGAGCATGCCCCGGCCCAACATCGCGCCACGCTTCACATCGGCGGGATTGGGTGCTTCCGCAACGTTCGGCCCATCCATACCGGGTACCGGCGGGAATGACATTGCGGGCGATTGCTGCGCCGCGGCCACCGTGGCCTGCGGTATGACGGACGGTGGCTGCCGCATGGCGATGCGTTGCAACGCGGGTTTGATGGTCGGGTCGACTTGCGTCGGCACTTCCGCTGGATTCCATGCGTTCTGGGCCGGCAGCATTTGTGTTGACGGCATGGATTGCGGCATTACCTGCGTGCCTGTCGGCATCGCCCGCGTGCTGCCCACGTTGGGAAGTGCGTCGGAAAGCACGCTGGTCTCGGCATCGTCAACAGGTGCGATCACCTGCGTTGCGCTCGCGTCGGATTGGCTGGTCACTTGTTTCCCGATTACTTGAGTTGCGCTCACATCGGGCTGCCCGATCGCCTGCGTTGCTTCGCTGAGCCTTGGCATCGTGCGCGTGCCGATGGCGTTTTCGCCGGTTATGTCGTCCTGCGATTGCCACAACGTGCGCGGATTGTCGGGCGATTCAACAAAAGGGGGCATCGCCTCCGTATCGCCATCCGCTGCGCCACCATTGTCGGCCGCAACCCACGCCTGCGGATTCAACGCATCCACGGCGATCGCCTGCAGCAAATCGTCCGGCGTGCACCGCTTCGTCCGATCCGGATTGAGCGCCGAACGGAACGCGGCCATCGTGCCCGCGGGAAGTCCCGCAAGATTGGCGCTGCCGGCCGCGGCGCGTTCCAACACGGTCATCATCGGCTTCGTGCCGAACACCGGCTCACCCGTAGCGGCGAACGCCAATACGCTCGCCACCGACCACCAATCGGTCATTTCATCCGATTCCGCGCCATCAATGATTTCCGGCGCGATGAACCCCGGCGTGCCCATCACCAGACCGGTACGCGTCACATGGCTTTCGCCTTCGCCCATAGCGATGCCGAAATCCACCAATACCGGGCCGGTGCTCGACACCATCACATTCGTCGGCTTGATATCGCGGTGCACGATGCCGGCCGCATGCACGGCACGCACCGCCTCAATCAGCTTGCGTGCCAGCCGTTCCAAATCGTCGCCCACATATCGGCCATTGACGCGCACATCCTCACGCAGATTCTTGCCTTCGATCAACTCGGTCACAATAAAAGCCAACGCGTCGTCAAGTTCCATATCCACAATGCCGCACACGCCCGGATGCCGCACCTTCTGCAACGCCATCGCCTCCCTGCGCAGGCGCTCGCGTGCGGTCAACTCGTCGCGCTGCTGCTGCTGCGGGGAATCGTCGTCGGAGAGGGAATCACGCAAAATCTTCATCGCATATTGATGGCCGCCATCGTCCCGCACACGCCATACCGAGCCCATGGCACCCGAACCAAGCCGGGAAATCAACGTGTAGCCGCCAACCAGGCTGCCTGCTTCCAGATTCAATGCGCTTAAGTCGCTCATACTTCCATCGTACTTGGCGTGCAGATTATGCACGCGAATTGACAGGCTGGGGAAAACGCCATGTGCCGCACGTTGAAGTCTGATGAAATCGAATCATCGACATGAAGAAGTGTCTTCACTTGCCGCACGCATCTGCAGCCACTTCACCGAAACCATGAGATGCGGGGCAGTGTTGAATGGTTTCGCGGTTCCGATAAAGGCATCGGAGCCTACGTGTCGTTTGGTTATGAGAATCAAGGAGGAGGCAGACCATGCTGCAAATCAACATGGCTGACGTTATGAACGTCATCGGCTCATTGACGCCGTACCTTATTGCGATTGGCGTGCTGTTCGCGCTCGCGCTGATTATCACTTTTGCCGTCAACAAGAAGACGGTCAAGGAAGTGGCGACCCGTAAGATCGTCCATTCCGAATCCTGGCTGGTGGCGCTTGTCGGCATCGTCGTGGCCGTGTCCATGATGCTGACCGGCCCGCTTTCCACGCTGCTCAACAACGCGACCACCACCAAGTACATGCTGTCCGACACCACCGTTTCCAAAGCCAACGAGCTGGCCAAGGAAGTGCAGTCGGAAGCCATCACCATGCTGAAGAACGACGATTCCAACCTGCCGCTGTCCAACAAGAAGGTCAACGTGTTCGGTTGGGGCTCCACCAACCCGGTTTACGGCGGCACCGGCTCCGGCTCCATGTCCGACCAGTACGAGACCGTTTCCATGCTTGACGGCATGAAGCAGGCCGGCATCGAAACCAATTCCGAGCTGACCAAGCTGTACACCGACTACCGCAAGGACCGCCCGATGGTGGCTATGTGGTCGCAGGATTGGACCCTGCCTGAGGTTCCGGCCAAGCAGTATTCCGACAAGCTGATCTCCGACGCCAAGGACTTCTCCGACGAAGCCGTCATCACCATCACCCGCGTCGGCGGCGAAGGCGCTGACCTGCCGACGAACATGAAGGCGAAGGGCATCACCTACAACAACAATTCCAAGGACTACGAAGATTTCAAGGATGGCGAGCACTTCCTGCAGCTGTCCCAGACCGAGCGCGACATGATCGACCTGGTCACCAAGAACTTCAAGAAGGTGACGCTCGTCTACAACGGCGCCAACGCGTTCCAGTTCGACTTCCTGTCCCAGTATCCGCAGATCAAGTCCGTGCTGTGGTGCCCGCCGGCCGGCCAGACCGGCTTCTCCGCACTGGGTGAGGTGCTCGCCGGCGATGTGAATCCGTCCGGCAAGACCTCCGACACGTTCGCGAAGGACCTGACCAAGACCGCTGTGTTCAACAACACCGATGGCACCGCCGCCGGCAACGCTTCGTCCGTCGGCACGAACGGCAAGTTCACTTACGACAATGCGGATGATCTCACTGCTTCCTACATGGGCTTCAGTGGCGACAAGGTCACGGTGACCCCGACGTTCGTCAACTACGTCGAAGGCATCTACGTTGGCTACAAGTTCTATGAGACCGCCGCCGACGAAGGTCTGATCAACTACGACGACACCGTCATGTTCCCGTTCGGCTACGGCCT
>ENA-ORML01000781-ORML01000781.1-human-gut-metagenome-genome-assembly--contig:-NODE-781-length-33572-cov-11.296954_pt1 | contig 33572 bp, 23 predicted proteins | sample MGYA00242103_ERZ508995 | MGnify/ENA primary metagenome ERZ508995 (study PRJEB26280, sample SAMEA2338702) | human gut metagenome | biome: human gut; feature: human-associated habitat; material: faeces... | reverse complement strand
TGCCGTGATGCTGTAGTTGATCATTGCGTTTAAGGTGTTTAAAGGTGTTCAAAAAATGGAGACCTTGCCGATGGTAGCTTAGGACCAGCGCCGCTATTTGTTTGTCCCTCGCCCCTGTCGTAAGGAAAGCCCGTCGCGGGCCCTCTATGGGTTTGCTCCGCAAGTCTCAGTTTGCGCTGCAAAGGTACGAAGAATATTTCATACTTCCAAATAAAATCACAAATATTTTCCAACTTTTTTTAATCTTGGAGAAAATGGCACATAGCAAAGCTATGTGAACCACTGACTACTGTTCTGAATATCCTTTACAGATAATTTTTCACTGAAACTATCTAGGAAGAAAGTTGAAATCCTTAATGTAAGTTTGTAAGTTGGTAAGTTCGTAAGTTTCTACAAGTCAGACCTGCTATCTATTGGTTGAACAGACAACACCTAAATATCTCTATATCTGCTATTTAAGATTGGTAAAAGAACTATCTAGCATCTCCCTCGCTCACGATCACACCTTACATCTTCACTTTTGTTAACAAACCAAGAATTTTCTCTTTCCACTCTCCTTCACTCCAAAAAACAAGGAAAAAGAGAAGAGAATTCAAAGATAATGCGTGATTTTGTAGGGTCACTGACAGCACCTACGGGCTAAAAAACAGGGGTGCAGCAGTCGCCATCACTCCAAGAAATCGAAAGGCAGCAAGCTATTAACACCACAAATAGTGATTAAAAAAATCATGACAGAACAAGGATTGACAAGACTAACTAATGAGGAATAAGAAAATGGAACAGATAAGCACAAAGATATAACGAGGCTGTACAACTTATCAAGTCAGCCATCTTGCAAAATCAGTTGGATGCGGCTAAGGCTGTCAACCAACAGATGCTTGCGCTCTACTATGGTGTGGGATACCTCCATTTGCGTGAGGGGCTTCGAAGTAACGAAAGGTAGGGTGTTTACCATGCTCAGCCGATGGGAGCAGCAGGGAATGGTCGAGCAACTCGACAGAGGGGTGTACAAGAAATCGTACAGGCAAGAGGTGTTGTAATCCATACCAACAACCTTACGAACTTACGAACTTACGAACTTACAAACTTACGAACTTACATTAAGAGTTCGCGCATCCCACTTCGGACTCTCCAGTCATAAATCAGTCTTCAAAAACTGTCGTCAAACAATTTTCAAGAACAAAAATGATCAAGATAATACCTCTGGGATAAAAGACTTGCTGAACGGTAAAACTTTAAATGATTTCTCAATAATGTTTGACGAAGCTATCGATTGTGTCAAGGGACTGGATATTTAGTCCCTTGACAAAAGAACATTGATGAGTTGCCTTTCAAAACTTCATCATTGTGATGTTTTTTCGTTATGATTGTCTTTGAATTTCACATATCTTTCAATACAATCTTCAATCATTCTTATATAATATGAAGAGTCATGGTCTGATTGATCGTCAATTGCGATATTAAATCCTTCGCCATACTTTTTGTAGTATAGATCGAATAACTTATTCCAATTATTATCATACATATCAATGTATCCCCATGTTTGCCAAGCAAAGTGGTAATTTTCGTCTTTGTATTTATACACGAAGAACATAGGTACAGCAAAATAGTAGTTTACATCTTTAATTTTCATGTACCGTCTTTCATCTTCGGCTTCAAATTTAATGTCATCATTGTTAATGAATGAGTCTAAGACGTCCTCACGATTATTACGCGTCAATTTCACCGTTAAATATAGATACCTACTCAACCATAATGATGGAGAGTTTGCCTTCCATTCAAGTTCGTATCCAGAAGTATCCTTTATGAGATTCTTCCATATTGCATCATCGATTAAAATCTGTATAATCTCATTATGATTATCTACAATTTCATTCGGTGATAAAAGCAGACCATTAACACATTCTGAAAGCGAAGAGTCTGTTAGAACTTGCTTCCAACTCTCTTTATCTGTATCAAATACCGGTTTCCGTATGAGTTTTTTCCAATCTTCGCAATGAGAAATAAGCACTTGGTTAGCTTTTACCTTTTTATCCTCCGAAAGACCATCTTTGGTAAAGAGGTCCATGCAATTACTGAGTTTGGTAGCGAAATTCTCCCAAGTGGTTTCTCCATTACCATTTCTGTAGAGGAGCCGGATGGAACCATGAAAGAATGCCCAATTTTCAGCTTTCTCTATTGCATCATTCCAATCCCTCCATGGACCAAGTTTGTCCTCGTTCCAAGCACTAGGCATAGACTGGTCATTTCGATGCATTTGGACAGCCTTTTCTGCTTCTTCTTTTGCTTGCTCTGGAGCATTTGAACCGATTTTTTCCTTGATTTGAGGAGAGTACAACGTTTGGTCCCCTAAGTCAATGAATTTTTTGATAAGTTTAACTCGATTGTCTGGCTCTTCGTATAGTTTATCTACATTTTCGAGAATGTTCCACATTAAGCGCAGAGCTTTCAAAAAATTGTTGGTATCCACATCCTCATTGACGAATTTCTTAAAATATTCATAACAACAGAGTGTGAAGTCGAGTTCATTTCTGTTTTGAGGATGAAAGAATGTATCAAATAATTTATTGTCTCCAAAATAGGGTACTATCTCTTTGAAGTTGTCCAGAACAGTTTTTATCATCTTGACACATGTGGCAGGAACAGTAGAAGCGATGGATTCGTTATTTATGATATCTGAAAAATCAGAATAGGGAACAAATGGAAGTTCTATCTGACTCCAGGTATTATGATTGTGGGTGTATGCTGCAAGTTCCTTGATGCTGTTACCGCAATCCACGCCAGATTTTCTCGCTTCGTAGGCCATGATTCGTGCATACAAAGCGAAGAAAGCATTATCCGGCAATTCGTGTTCGCTTGAACAAGTGAAAAAAAGATTAGAAAGCTCTTCCATCTCTTTATCCCAGCTCTCTTTTTTATCTTCGCATAAGTCTTCCGAGAATTTGCCTTTGAAGTTCTCCCATTGCGTCAATTGCAAACCACGGGCATTCATCTTCATGTAGATATCATCACCAAAGGCATCTATCTTCAGATTAAATCTGATTTTTGAGGCAATGGCCTCCAAAATATCCTCTGCTGTGATGGAGTCTTGGTGTTTATTCCATTCTTCATGAATAGTGGAAAGCATTCTTATCATAGAAGCTACAGTTTCATCCTCTTTTCAATAGTCCACAAACCAATCCTGACAAAGGATATCAGGATTCGGGTCTTGGGTAATGTCCCATCTTGAGTCTTCACATGTCAATGCCTGGCAGAATCGTTTGGCATTGATTCTGTCTTCATAGGTAAAACGAGAAAGCAAACGCAGTAAGTCCTTACGGTCAGAAGGTTCTGCCTTTTCCACTGCGTATCTTGCAATCAGCCATAAGGTGGTCAGGCGTTGCTGACCATCTACGGGTACAAAAGAATCTTCTCCATCAGTGTTGATGGGACCATAGATGAAATGCAGATTAAAATCACTCTGCTTTTCTTCTATTGCAGTGAAGATTTCTTTTATAAACTGTTTACGTACGCTTTCGGCTTTGGGATTATTGGCTCCCTGGACATAGTGGCGTTGAATGCCAGGAATAACCACACGATACCTGGACAATAGTGCAAACAAATTGTCTGGTACTTCTATATAGTGCTTTAAAATATCATTTTTCATATTTTTACAGGATTCTTTAATTTGTCAATAAAACTATCGATGTCCTTGCTCATAGAATTTCGATAAGCTTTTTTATCTTCTTCTGACCAATATGGATCTGTCATCTTTAATCCAGGGAGTGATTTCATAAACACGGCTTCTGTGACAGGAGGTGCCCAATACTCAGTCCAACTATTACGTGCCCATTCAGAAACAGCTTCCCGTTTTCCTTCAAACAACTTGTTATTTAACGAGGAGTTTGCATCTTTTGGCAACAATGCAAGATTCCCGATAGAATTATCTTCTGTTGTCGGGTATCTACTGCCTAGTTTTTTAGCTAGCCAATCATCTCCTTTTCCTTTTCCTTTTTCTTTTTCTTCATTGCATTCTTTTTGATACTCGTCAAACACACTTTTAGAACAATCATTGCCTAACCACTCTTCTAGTTCTTTTTCATCCAAAACTTTTTGGTTTCTGGCAAATATATGCTCAATCGACCAAGCTTCTACTTGTCGATGCATTTCAAAGCTATAGCGATAGGGCCATCTTTTCCAACAGAAAGCGACATTGCTGAGCAACAGATAATTAAATAAATCTTCTCCCCAGTTGAAGTAATCGTTCTTGTCTTCTTTTGGCTTGTATTCTGCTATTATTTCTATAGCGTCCAATATCTCCTTTCTTGTTTTGGGCTTGATACCCTTATTATTTCTTTGATGAACAATAGCTCCAAAAGCATGATACATGAGAGGGTCGTTGTACCATTCTAATAAACGATATAACGCTGAGTATATCATTTTCCAAATCGTGATACGCGACTTGGTCTTCAGTTCGTCAAGGATTCTTGTAAGAAAAGGGAAAACCTCTTCTCTTTGTTCTTGCGGTGTTGGAGTCAGTCCTGCATAGCGCAACAACACGGTCATCCTATCGTCTTCTCTCCAGGTATCTCTAGGTGTGCAAAATGAAAAGAAACTGTTATCGTTGAGTTTGCGCTCAATCTCATCCCATTCGCCAGCACGTGCATTGGTTATATCTGAGGACTCGTCATTTCCTAAGGTCAGCATGACGCATTTCACTAATTCAGAATCCTTTGCTGGGATTTTTCCACTATTAAGTTGGTAGAAGGTTGACAATTCCTTATCTATGTCAACTTCATAGTAGAGAAATCTGCAACGCTCTTTTATCTTTTTGCAGAATTCGGTTCTTCTTTCGGTTCCAGTCTCACCCAATTTTTCCTCAATAACTTTTTGGGCCATACTCATAAAATGCTTATCAAGAGCCTCGTTTGCCTCACGGGCATAATCAATTGGCAATTCGCCACTTTCCTCACCAAGTATCAGCTTTAACGTGGTAAGTCGCTGTTGTCCATCCACTACATTGACTCTATTATTCTCTATATCTTTTGCAACAGCTAATGCCTGGAGAAAATAGAAAGGAGTGGATTCGGTGGGACTAAAAGAGTCAATATCATCTATCAGCTGACTGACTTGTCGGCTTTTCCACCTATACCCTCGCTGATAGCTGGGAATATAGAAGTTGATATTGTCGTTTTCAAAATCAACTATTGATTTAAGTGAAATATTCTTTCCCATAAGTTTTCTTTTTTAGCTCATTTTCTTTATTTGTCATTATAGCAACCTCTTCAGCTTAGCAAAGAGATTCAGATAGAGTATCTAATATAACTTGTCTATCTCCATTAGCAATAATGATATCATATCTAACATTATCCATCCAGCGGCGGTTCAATTCCTCGAATGAAATCTTATGTGCCCGATAGATGGTCTCCACAATCCACACGAGTTTGTTGGTTTGATTCAGTGCCATATTTGTCATTTATATAGATAACGTTTCGGCTGCAAAGATATTGCTTCGGTGTGCCTTTTACGTTCATACTATCATAATATTTAGCCAAGACGAAAGTTAAAGTCACCTCTGAACTTGCGTAGGATTATGGGGCAGATTGTTAAAACACAACCATATTATTTGATTCCTTATTAACTTTGTCGCAGATTTGTCGCAGTATAAAACAAAAAAACGACATAACTCGTTGTTTTACAACTTGCTATGTCGTTATAAGTTGCGGAGGCAGGACTCGAACATGCGACCTCCAGGTTATGAGCCTGGCGAGCTACCAACTGCTCCACTCCGCGATGTAACCATAAGCAATCGAATCGGTGTGACCAAAATCTCAATTGCGGGTGCAAAGGTACGGCTTTTGGTCGAAACCACCAAATTACGGAACGAAATAATGAGAGATTTAACAGTTATTTAACACATTCATGCTTACTACGGTCGCAAGCCCCAGCATTTTTGCGACAAACAGAATGCGAAATCAAGACAACACCTATATATAATAAGGAGTATACCAAAGTAAAAAAGAGAATATCAGCGTATCCTCGCCGAGGAACCAAAAAAAATGAGTACTTTTGTACCATCATTTACCAAAACAGACAAGAGGCTATGAAGAAATCAGCATTACTCGGCATGTGTCTTGCCGCCATCCTCTCTGCAGGGACCCTGCTGGCAAGCGCCCAGTCGCATTCGCCCTCCACGCAATGGCACTGGAACAAAGGAAAAATCATGATAGACAGCCCCGAGCGCCCCGCAGGACAGAAGGACGTGATCGGGCTGACGCTGCCGAAGATGAAGACGGTGCGCGTCGGTTTTGTGGGACTGGGAATGCGCGGTCCCGACGCCGTGGCCGACTTCGCCCTGCTCCCCGGCGTGGAGATCGTGGCGCTCTGCGACTTTGAGGAGCCGCGCGCAGCCAAGCTCAACGAGACCCTGCGCAAGCACGGACTGGCGCCCGCAGCCATCTATTCGGGCGCCAAGGGCTACGAGGCGCTCTGCAGCCGCAACGACATTGACCTTGTCTATATCGCCACAGACTGGGAGCATCACGCCGTCGTGGCACGATGTGCGCTGGAGCACGGCAAGAACGTGGCCGACGAGGTGCCATCGGCCATGAACCTGGAGGAGTGCTGGCAGCTGGTGAACCTCGCCGAGCAGAAGCAGCTCAACTGCATGATCCTGGAAAACTGCTGCTACGACTGGTTTGAGATGCGCACGCTCAACATGGCGCAGCACGGCGTATTCGGAGAGATACTGCGCGCACAGGGCGCATACATCCACAACCTCGACGACTTCTGGGACTACTACTGGAAGAACACCGACGGATCGGATCCCGACCAACTGGGATGGCGACTGAAATACAACCGCGACAACCGTGGCGACCTCTATGCCACGCACGGACTCGGACCAGTGGCGCAGGCCCTTGACATACACCGCGGCGACCGCATGGTGACGCTCGTCTCCATGGACACGAAGAGCGTGCACGGCAAGGAACTCGTCGAGGCCAAGACGGGCAAGCCCTGTGACAACTTCCGCAACGGAGACCACACCGCTCATACGCACGGAGAACCAAAAGGTGATAGAGCTGCAGCACGACGTGATGAACCCGCAGCCCTACAACCGTCTCTACCAGCTCACGGGCACGCGGGGCTTTGCCAACAAGTATCCCATCGAGGGATACGCCCTCGACAGCAAGCAGCTCTCGGCAAGCGGCGTGCAGCCGAAGGTGGACAACCTCAGCACACACAGCTTCATGCCCGAGGCGGAGCGCAAGGCGCTGGAGGAGAAGTATGACCACCCGATCCTGAAGAAGTTTGGCAAACTGGCCAAGGAGGTGGGAGGTCACGGCGGCATGGACTTTGTCATGACGGCGCGCCTGGTCTATTGTCTGCAGAACGGACTGCCGCTCGACATGGACGTGTACGACCTGGCGGAGTGGTGCTCGATAGCGGAGCTCAGCGCCCTGTCGCTGGACAACGACTGCGCACCGGTGGCGGTGCCCGACTTCACGCGCGGCCTGTGGGACCGACAGAAGGGCTACAGACACGCCTACGCCTCGGCCGAGGAGGAAGCGGCCACGGAGGCCACGGCCAACGCCTTCACCAAGGCCTACAAGGAGGCCACGGCCAAACTGAGGCTCTGGGAGCTCTACGACAAGGTGGCGCAGGCCAAGAGCGAGACGGCCCGAAGAAAGGCGCAGGCAGCGCTCGACAAGGCCACGGCGAAGGCCAAGGCCATGGCTGCCAAGGCTGTGGAATAGAACGAAGGGCGGGGGCCCAGCGCGCCCGCCACAACACAGAAAGCATGAGCAACATCAAGATCAGAAAGGGATTGTTCGACACGCAGCTCGAACTGGAGCACGCGGCCGTCATGGCGGGATTTCCGTCGCCGGCGGACGACTATCGCCACGACACGCTGGACTTCAACAAGGACTACATCCGCCACCCCGAGGCGTCGTTCTATGGCGACGTGGAGGGCGACTCGATGAAGGACGCGGGCATCTTCGACGGCGACCGCGTGATCATAGACCGGGCCGTGGAGCCACACAATGGATCGATCGTCGTCGCCTTCTGGAACGGGGAGTTTACGATGAAATATCTCGACCTCACCCACAGGCGCGAGGGATATATCGAACTGCGCCCAGCCAACGACGCCTACCCCGTCTTCAAGATCAGAGAGGAGGACCACTTTGAGGTGTGGGGCGTGGTGGTCCACCTGATCAGGACCTTCGAAAAGGCGTAGGCCCGTTGGGGGAAAGAGAAGCCCGTTGGGGGAAAGAGAAGCCCTGGGGGAAAGAGAAAGCCCAACAAGGGAAAGAGAAGCCCAACAAGGGAAAAAGATGCCCAGCGAGAAAAAGAGGAGAAAAAAGGAGAGAAAAGAACCGACGACATGTACGGCATCATCGACTGCGACAACTGCTACGTCTCGTGTGAGCGGGTTTTCCGTCCAGACCTGGAGGAAAAACCCGTGGTCGTATTGTCCAACAACGACGGCTGCGTGGTGGCCAGGAGCAACGAGGCCAAGGCGCTGGGAGTGAAGGCGGGAACACCCCTTTTCCAACTCAGACAGCAGTTTCCGAAGGACCAGATAGCGGTTTTCTCCTCCAACTATGAGCTCTATGGCGAGATGACGGCCCGCGTGGTCTCCATCATCAAGCAGGAGGCTCCGGCCTACTTCCGCTACTCCATCGACGAGTGCTTCGTCTATTTTCAAGACCTGGAGGGAGTGGACCTAAAGGCCTGGGGCGAGCAGCTGCACAGGAAGATCAGACGCTGGGTGGGAATGCCGGTGAGCGTGGGCGTAGGACCCAACAAGACGCTGGCGAAGGTGGCAAGCCACTTTGCAAAGAAATACCCAGGCTATCACCACTGCTGCCTGATAGACAGCGAGGAGAAGCGCGAGAAGGCGCTGGGCCTCTACCCGGTGGAGGAGGTGTGGGGCGTGGGCAGGCGCTACGCGGCCAAACTGGCGGCCTATGGGGTGAGGACGGCCCTCGACTTCGCCAGGCTGCACGACGACTTCGTGAGGGCTCATTTCAACAACATCGTGATCTACCGCACGTGGGCGGAGCTCAACGGCAAGGACTGCGTGCCGAACGAGGAGTATGCGAAGAAGAAGAGCATCTGCACGAGCAGGAGCTTCGACGGGATGGTGGCGGACCTCGACACGCTGAGCACACACGTGGCCAACTATGCGGCACGGTGTGCGGAGAAACTGAGGGCGCAGCACAGCGTGGCCTCGGTGGTGGGGGTGTTTCTCCATACCAATTCCTTCAGGGAAGACCTCGGCCAGTATTGGAACTTCGAGGAGACGAGGATCCTCACGCCCACCCACTCCACCGCCACGCTGGTGCAGACGGCCAAAGGCGTGCTGAAAAGGATCTTCCAGCCGGGCTACCAATACAAAAAGGCAGGCGTGATCGTCATGGGCGTCTCGCCCGAGAGCCCAGTGCAGCAGGACCTCTTCGACGTGACGGCAGACCAATACGGCAAGGCAAGGGCCCTGGACGAGGCCCTCGACCGCATCAACCGAACCTACGGATCGGAGACGATCGTGCTGGGGGCGCAGCAGTACACCCGCCAGGGGGGAGAGGGAAAAGCAGGCGTCTTCGCCGACGCCATCAAGCACGAATACAAGAGCCCCAACCCCACCACAAGGTGGTGTGACATCATCAAACTCAAGGCGGGAGACAAAGAGTAGAGAAAGAAGGAAAACATTGGCGAAATAATCGGTAAAAACAAAGGGGAAAAGGGCGGCTATTACGCATTTTTTTTGTACCTTTGCAGTAACATAAAAAAAGGATAGAGCATGAAACAGACAAAAATAGTATGCACCATCAGCGACCAGCACTGTGAGCAGGACTTCCTTCGCCATTTGTTCTTCGCCGGCATGAACGTCGTGAGAATGAACACGGCCCACGCCACACCGGAGGGCATCCGCAAGATCATCCGCAACACAAGGGCCGTCACGCCACACCTCGCCTTGCTGATAGACACCAAGGGACCCGAGGTGAGAACGACGGGCGTCAAAGAGCCCATAGCATACAAGACGGACGAGCAGGTGGCCATCAGCGGCCATCCCGACACGGAGACGACCCACGACCACGTGTGCGTCTCGTGCACCAGCTTTGTCAACGACGTGAAGGTGGGCGACGACGTGCTCTTCGACGACGGAGCGCTGGCCATGAAGGTGGTCGGCAAAGAGGACGACACGCTGACGGCACGGGTGCTCAACGACGGCACGCTGGGCGCGCACAAGAGCGTGAACGTGCCGGGAGAGCACATCGACCTGCCGGCTCTCTCCGACCGCGACAAGCGCATGATACGACTGGCCATAGACCAGGACATCGACTTCATAGCCCACTCCTTCGTGAGATCGGCCAAGGACGTGCACGCCGTGCAGCGCATCCTCGACGCCTACCACTCCGACATCAAGATCATCTCGAAGATAGAGAACCAGGAGGGCGTGGACAACATCGACGAGATCATCGACGCCTCCTACGGCATCATGATAGCCCGCGGCGACCTGGGCATAGAGGTGCCCATCGAGCAGATACCGGGCATACAGCGCCGCATCATCGAAAAGTGTATCCGCAAGCACAAGCCCGTCATCGTGGCGACACAAATGCTCCACACGATGATCAACAACCCGCGCCCCACCCGCGCCGAAGTGACGGACATCGCCAACGCCGTCTTCTCGCATACCGACGCCCTGATGCTCAGCGGCGAGACGGCCAACGGCAAATATCCGCTGGAAGCCGTGCAGACCATGGCACGCGTGGCGGAACAGGCGGAGCAGGACGCCCACCGCGAGGGCTACCTGAAGGTGCCTTTGGCAGACATCAACCAGCGAGAGTTTCTCTCCAAGAGCGCCATCGAGGCCACGGAGTATCTCGGCGTCAAAGGCATCATCACGGACAGCGGGACGGGAGAGACGGCGCGCACGCTGGCTTCCTTCCGCGGACCCAACCCCGTACTGGCCATCTGCTACAAGGAGAAACTGCAGCGCTGGCTCAACCTAAGCTACGGCATTATCGCCATCCACCAGCAGCAGCACGTCACGGCGCAGTATATGCTCACCGCCGCCCTGCGTATGCTGAGACAGAAGGGATTCATCGGCGAGGAGGACAAGATCGCCTACCTGTCGGGATCACTGGGCAAAGGCAACGGGACAACGTTTCTGGAGATCAACCAGGTGAAAGAGGTGTTCAACAAGCACTACCGTTTCCATCTGCCCGACACGGGAATATAAAAATATAGGACAACCAATATATCAACGACAATACCTTCTGACGCATCATGGAGACTGAAACAAAGAGAACCAAGAAGGTGCTGCTGGTCTATACCGGTGGCACCATCGGCATGGACAAAAACCCGAGGACGGGGGCGCTGGAACCGCTCAACTTCTCGCACCTGCTGGAGAAGATACCCGAATACGACCAGCTGCCAGCGAAGGTGGACACCGTGCAGTTTGACCCGCCACTCGACTCCTCCGACATGTCGCCGGAGTACTGGGTGCGCATGGTGGACGTGATAGCGAAGCACTACGAACAGTATGACGGCTTCGTGATACTCCACGGAACGGACACGATGGCCTATACGGCCTCGGCCCTCTCCTTCCTCTTCGAAAACCTGCAGAAGCCGGTCGTGCTCACGGGATCGCAGCTGCCCATCGGACAACTGCGCACCGACGGCAAGGAGAACCTCATGTCGAGCCTCGAACTGGCCTCGACCTACGGCGCGGACGGCAGACCAAAGATACCCGAGGTCTGCATCTACTTCGACGGCCATGTGATCCGAGGCAACCGAGCCACGAAGCAGAGCGCGGAGGAGTTCAACGCCTTCCACTCCTTCAACTATCCCCACCTCTGCGACGCGGGCATCAACTTCTCCTTCCACGATCCCTACATCCTGCAGCCCGACTACACGAAGCCGACACGCTTCCACCGCGAGATGAACAGCGACGTCTATGTCTTCTCGCTCTTCCCGGGCGTACAGGAGAACATCGTGCGCCACATGATGGATGCACCGGAACTGAAGAGCATCATCATGCGCACCTACGGATCGGGCAACGCTCCACAGTATCCGTGGCTCACACGACTGCTGCGAGAGGCTTACGACCGCGGCATCACGGTGGTCAACATCAGCCAGTGTGTGAGCGGACAGGTCGAGATGAGCCGCTACGACGCGGGATTCCATCTCAAGGACGCAGGAGTGATCAGCGGCTACGACTCCACCGTCGAGGCTGCCCTGACCAAACTGATGTTTCTGCAGGCGCGCTACAAGGATCCCGCAGACATACGCCGCCTCATGCAACAGAGCCTTGCGGGCGAGATCACGGTGGAATAAAAGCGAGCCAAGATTGGCAAAGCAATCAAGGCGCAGGAAGCCAAAGGAAGCGTGAGCCACCAAGGCGCAAGACGCTCCCGACAATCAAAACCAAAAGGGCAGAAGGTCTTCTCGACCTGTCTGCCCTTTCTTCTCATTACCTGATTTATCTCTTAATACCCAAATATTACGTCAACCTGATGAGCCAACAATTACACAATAGATACACAAAACACTAATAAAACTAAACAATAGATACACATCTTCTTTTGCCCTCACGGGTCTTGAAACGGGTGCCTATGCTGGCAGGACGGACTCCTCAGAACCGCTGCGCTTGCCCGCACCCAAGGCTTATCTTTTTCTTTTCTTGATTCACGTTTCCATTCATCACCGGCCCCCATTGCGTCCATTGACTCGCCTACCGTGTCCATTGCCGCTCTGGCGGTGTTCATTGACACGCTGGCTGAGTCCATAGACCTGCCCAACCGAATCCATTGACCACATCTACTGCCGAGAGCGGGAGCCTCATTCGCCCGAGAAGTCGAGCAGGTGGCGCTTGTTCCATATACCATGCACCTGACTGACCGTATCGGAGGTCATGAAGGATCGTATCTTCTCCTTGTGCATGAAATCGACCAAGTCGGAGAACTCGTCGGGGGTGAGCACCACCTCGATCTGCATCTGCCGCTGGTTGCTGTAGCCGCCATAGACGGGATGGAGCGTGAGGCCGCGGCGCATGGTGTTGATGACATACTGCTGGATCTTCTCGTGGTCGTCGGAGATGATGAAGACGCGCGTCTTCTGATTGATTTTCTCCATGAAGTAGTTGATGACCAGACCGTTGAGCCATGTGCCGATCAGACCCACGAGCACCATTGAGATGTCGTTGACGAGAATGGCCATGGAGCAGATGACGCAGCCACAGACCATGACCGAGGAGCCGAGGTTGAGATGGCAGTACTTATTGACGATCTTCGCCACGATATCGAGGCCTCCCGTCGAGGCGTTGATGCTGAACAGGATGCTCTGGGAGAGACCCAGCACGAGCACGAAGCAGAGCAGGTCAAACCACGGATCGAGCATCACCTGGCCCGTGCCGGCAATGGTGACGGCAAAGAGCGACTGCTTCATGGGGAAAAGCCATTGCAGGAAATCGACCATCGGACCTACGATGAGCGAGGTGTAAACGGTCTTGGCCCCAAACTCATTGCCCAACAGGATGAAGGACAGGATGAGCAACACGATGTTGATCAGCAGCAGGTAGGTACCTACAGAAACAATAGGAAACAACTGATAGACCACCAGGGCCAGTCCTGAGAACGACCCGATGACCAGTTTGCTGGGAACCTGGAAGAAGTGGACGGCCGAGGAGGCCACAAACATGCCCACCGTCATGACGAGCAGTTCCATCCAAAACTTTTTGGTGCTCAGCAAATGACTTACTTTGCTCCATATTTCGGCCACATTGATGGCCTTGCGTGCTTTCTCCGCCGATGATTGTCCCATTTTCATTAAAAGGTTACTCTCACGATAGTTAGTACTTAGGTTCTCTGAAGGCCGATCTCGCAGCTCCCTGAGGAGCATGAGGCCAACCTCCGGCACGCCTCTTCGTTAGATTGATTCTATACGCGTGCAAAGTTACGACATTCCTATGAACTTGCAAAATATATGAGAAAAAATGTCCGTCCCCAGCGTGATTTTTTTCATATCACGCCGACGGACTCCTCCATTTTTCCTTCGCCCCTACCCTATCTCTTCGCTCCTACGCTATTGCTTCGTCCATTCCAAGGGCTTCTCACACTTGAAGTCGTAGGTCATGCGGCCGCTGGTGAAGGTCTCGAACTCAAGTTTGATGGTGGAGGAGGCGCGCAGGTTGAAGAGGAAAGCCTTGTCGTAGATGAAGGCTGTGTCGGGCGCATTGTTGGGTCCGGGCTGGTGGCGGTATTTGCCCACCATCTTGCCCTCGCTATAGACGTTGACGATGTTGGCCGTATCGTTGTTGCCCACGGCGAAGCGCTCGCCGTCGCGAAGCACGAGGAAGGTCTGCGTGCCAATGCCCTTGCGCAGCCTCACCTGGATGGTCATCTTGTTTTGGGCCGTGATCTGCGACTTGTGGTTGGCACGGCTCGTGAGCGTGGCCAGCGTGGAGTCGGCATTGTAGGTCCATTGCAGCGGCGTGGCGTCGCTATCGTCCGATCCGCCTGGCACCATCGCCAGCATCGTATCGACCAGCGTCGTGTCGTAATGCTCGCCGTGGAGGGTATTGTTGCCACAGGAGAAGAGAGCGGCCGTGGCCATAAGAAAGAATGTGTAGAGGAGTTGTCGCATCGTAAAAACTGGGGTTTGATGGGGTGAAAACATTAGGATGGGGTGAAATTGCCGAGATGAGTTGAAAATCTTGGGATGGGTGAAAATGTTGGGATGAGGTAAGACTTGATCCCTCAGAAGCGCAGCAGCCTCGCGAGGAGAAACAGGCTTCGCCCGTCTGACAACATAGCATCAAACGGACGAAGCCCAATATGGTTCTGAGAAATAGGTCTATCCCTGGCTTAATAGGCACCCCACGGCTTGATGTCGATGTCCTCGGGCTTCACCGTGCAGAAAGCGCGGATGAAGGCGGAGGCCAGACGGCTGTTGGTGATAAGCGGGATGTTGAGGTCGATGGCCGCACGGCGGATCTTGTAGCCGTTGGAGAGCTCGTGGACGGTGAGATCCTTCGGAATGTTGACCACCATGTCGATCTGCTTCTCGTGGAGCATGTCGAGGGCCTGCGGCTTCTTGTCGGCATCCGAAGGCCAATAGACGAGCGTGTTCTCCACACCGTTCTCGGTCAGATAGCGCGACGTGCCGCCCGTGGCATAGAGCTTGTAGCCGTGCTGCTGGAGCAACTTGGCAGCGTCGAGCATCTCGGCCTTCTGCTTCGCGGCACCCGTGGAGAGCAGGATGTTCTTCTCGGGGATGCGGTGGCCAACGGCGAGCATACTCTTGAGCAGGGCCGTATTGGTGTCGTCGCCCAGACAGCCCACCTCGCCCGTAGAGCTCATATCGACACCGAGGACCGGGTCGGCCTTCTGCAAGCGGTTGAAGGAGAACTGGCTGGCCTTGATACCGACATAGTCGAGGTCGAAGAGGTTCTTCTTCGGCTTCTCCACGGGCACGCCGAGCATGATCTTCGTGGCCAAGTCGATGAGGTTGAGCTTCAGGACCTTCGAGACAAACGGGAAGGAACGAGAGGCACGGAGGTTGCACTCGATGACGTAGATATCGTTCTCGCGGGCCATAAACTGGATGTTGAACGGACCGTTGATATGGAGCGACTCGGCGATCTGACGGCTGATGCGCTTGATGCGGCGCATGGTCTCGACGTAGAGTTTCTGCGGCGGGAACTGAATCGTGGCGTCGCCAGAGTGGACACCAGCAAACTCGATGTGCTCGGAGATGGCGTAGGCCATGATCTCGCCGTCGCGGGCCACGGCGTCCATCTCGATCTCCTTGGCGTGCTCGATAAACTTCGACACCACGACGGGATGGTCCTCGCTGACGTTGGCAGCCAACTGGAGGAAGCGCTTGAGCTCATCGTAGTTGGAGCAGACATTCATGGCAGCGCCCGAAAGGACGTAGCTCGGACGCACGAGGAGCGGGAAGCCGACACGGGCCACAAACTCATCAATGTCCTCCATGCTCGTCAGCGCACTCCACTCGGGCTGGTTGATACCGCGCTCGGTGAGCATCTGCGAGAACTTGGCACGGTCCTCGGCATTGTCGATGTCCTTGGCCGCCGTACCCAGGATGGGCACGTTCATCGCGTCGAGGTGCATGGCAAGGTTGTTGGGGATCTGACCACCCGTGGAGACGATCGTGCCGTGAGGACGCTCCAGGTCGAAGATGTCCATCACGCGCTCGAAGGTGAGCTCGTCGAAGTAGAGACGGTCGCACATATCGTAGTCGGTGGAGACGGTCTCGGGGTTGTAGTTGACCATGATGGAGCGGTAGCCCTGGCGACGGATGGTCTGCAGAGCCTGGACGCCACACCAGTCAAACTCCACGGAACTACCGATACGGTAGGCGCCCGATCCGAGCACGACGACGGAGTTGCGGTCGTTCTGGAAGTCCACGTCCGACTTCGTGCCAGCGTAGGTGACGTAGAGGTAGTTGGTCTGAGCCGGATACTCCGCGGCCAGGGTGTCAATCTGCTTCACCACCGGCAGGATGCCGTAGCTCTTGCGCAACTTGCGCACCACGAGGTTGGCCTGGTGCATGTTCTTGCACTCGTCCTCCAGTCCGATGGCGCGTGCTATCTGGAAGTCGCTGAAGCCATAGACCTTTGCCTCGCGGAGCAGGTCCTTGCCCAGAGTGTTGACATTGTGGCGCTTCAGCTCCTCGTCGATGTCGATGATATGGCGCAGCTTGTAGAGGAACCAGCGGTCGATCTTCGTCAGATCGTGGATCTGATCGACGGTGTAGCCCTTGTGCATGGCCTTGGAAATGACGAAGACACGCTTGTCCGTCGGCTCACGCAGCGCCGCGTCGATGTCGTCGATCTCCAGCTCCTTGTTCTCCACATAGCCGTGCATTCCCTGTCCAATCATGCGCAGACCCTTCTGGATAGCCTCCTCGAAGTTGCGACCGATGGCCATCACCTCTCCGACCGACTTCATGGAGCTGCCCAGCTCCTTGTCCACACCGCGGAACTTGCTCAGATCCCAGCGCGGAATCTTGCAGACCACATAGTCGAGGGCCGGCTCAAAGAAGGCCGAGGTGGTCTTGGTGACGGAATTCTTCAGTTCGAAGAGTCCGTAGCCCAGGCCAAGCTTGGCGGCCACGAAAGCCAGGGGATAGCCCGTGGCCTTGGAAGCCAGGGCCGAAGAACGGGAGAGGCGCGCGTTGACCTCGATGACACGATAGTCCTCGCTCTGCGGGTCGAAGGCGTACTGCACGTTGCACTCGCCGACGATGCCGATATGGCGCACGATCTTGATGGAGAGCGCACGCAGCTTGTGATATTCGCTGTTGGTCAGAGTCTGCGACGGAGCGATGACGATACTCTCACCCGTATGGATGCCCAGCGGGTCGAAGTTCTCCATGTTGCAGACCGTGATGCAGTTGTCGTAGCGGTCGCGCACCACCTCGTACTCTATCTCCTTCCAGCCCTTGAGGCTCTTCTCCACCAGCACCTGGGGAGAGAAAGAGAAGGCCTTCTCGCAGAGGCGGGTCAGCTCCTCCTCGTTGTCTGCGAAGCCACTACCCAGTCCGCCCAGCGCATAGGCTGCACGGATGATGACGGGGTAGCCGAGTTGCTCAGCAGCCTTGCGGGCCTGCTCCATGTCCTCGCAAGCCTCGCTCTTGATGGTCTTGACGTCGATCTGGTCAAGCTGCTCGACGAAGAGCTCGCGGTCCTCCGTGTTCATGATGGCCTCCACGGGCGTACCCAGGACGCTCACGCCAAACTTCTTCAGCACGCCGCTCTTCTCCAGTTCCACACCACAGTTGAGTGCGGTCTGTCCACCAAAGGACAAGAGGATGCCGTCGGGACGCTCCTTCTCGATAACGCGCTCGACGAAATAGGGCTGCACGGGGAGGAAGTAGATCTGGTCGGCCACACCCTCGGAGGTCTGCACCGTGGCAATATTGGGGTTGATGAGCACCGTCTCGATATTTTCCTCGCGCAGGGCCTTGAGGGCCTGGCTGCCGGAGTAGTCAAACTCGCCGGCCTCACCAATCTTCAACGCGCCGGAACCGAGAATCAATACCTTCTTTATATGTTGTTCTATCATGACTGCTTCAATGTTTCAACAAACTTATCGAACATAAACTCCGTATCGACCGGGCCCGAGCAAGCCTCGGGGTGGAACTGCGAGCTAAACCAGGGGTTCTCCTTGTGGCGGATACCCTCGTTGGAGGCATCGTTCATATTGACGAAGAGCTCCTCCCAGTCCTTGTCCAGCGTGCGCGCATCGACGGCGTAGCCGTGGTTCTGCGAGGTGATGAAGCACTTCTGCGTGCCCACCATGCGCACCGGCTGGTTGTGGCCGCGGTGGCCGTACTTCAACTTATAGATCGTGGCGCCAGCAGCCTTGGAGAGCAACTGGTTGCCCATGCAGATACCACAGATGGGCTTGCGGCTGCGGCTCATCTGCTTGCGGATGATCTCCACGGCCTCGGAGCACATGTCGGGATCGCCAGGACCATTGGCCAGGAAGAGACCGTCAAACTCCATGTCGGTATAATCGTAGTTCCAGGGCACGCGGACCACCTCCACGCCGCGCTGGATCAACTCGCGGATGATGTTGGCCTTGACGCCACAATCGACCAGCACGACCTTGCGGCCCGCACCCTCGTTGTAGCGGACGATCTCCTTGACGGAGACGCGGTCCACGAAGTTGACGCCCTCATAGTCGGCCTCCGGCACGTTGTTGGGCTCATCGTCGAAGAGGATCTTGCCCATCATCACGCCATGCTCGCGCAGCACCTTCGTCAGTTCGCGCGTGTCAATGCCCGTGATGCCTGGCACCTTCTCGCGCTGGAGCCACTCGCCGAGGCTCTCGACGGCATTCCAATGGGAATACTGCTCGCTATAATCAGATACAATCAATGCGGAGGCGTAGATACGGTCGCTCTCCATGAAGTCGGGAAGACCCGTCTGCTTGTCAAATGTGAATGGCGGCACGCCATAGTTGCCCACCAACGGAAAAGTCATCGTGAGAAGCTGACCCGCATAGGACGGGTCGGTAAGGCTCTCAGGGTAGCCCATCATGGCAGTGTTGAACACCACCTCGCCGGCCACGGGCTGCTCGTAGCCGAAGCTCTTACCATGAAACTCAGTACCGTCGCTGAGCTGTAAGGTTACTTTGCGCATTATTAAGAGTTTTGAATTATGTTCTTATAAAAATTGATATAGGCCCTGCAGACCTGGCGCATGCCACCGTCGGTGGGATAGTCGCCCGTGAAGTACCAGTCGCCATGGTTGTAGGGGATGGCCTCATGGAGTCCCTCGATGCTCTGGAAGACCAGTTCCACAGGCGTCGTCATGCCCTGCGGACGCAGCATCTCGACAATCTTGCGGTTGATCTCCTCCACCGTGAACGGCTTATAGACGCCCTTGACGGGGTTTTCCTCGATGGCGCCCTTCGGCTTGCGCAGGGCCTTGAGACAGTTGCTATAGACCTCGCCGAGCACGTCCTCCATGCCCCGCTCCTGGATCAGCGCCACCGTGGCACGGAAGACGCAAAACTCCTCCAGGTGGGCCATGTCGATGCCGTAGTAGTCGGGATAGCGGATCTGCGGCGCACTCGACACCACGACGATCTTCTTCGGATGGAGGCGGTCGAGGATGCGGAGGATGCTCTCCTTGAGTGTCGTGCCGCGAACGATGGAGTCGTCGATGATGACCAGGTTGTCCACCCCACCCTCGATGCTCTCGTAGGTGATGTCATAGACGTGGCTTGCGAGGTCGTTGCGCGAGTTGCCCTCGGTGATGAAGGTGCGCAGCTTGATGTCCTTCCAGGCCACCTTCTCAGAGCGCACATGCTGGCGCAGGACACTGATGAGGGCCTCGTCGTCCACCTCCTCGACGCTCTCCAACTGGCGCACCTGCTCTATCTTGCGCTCCGTGAGCCAGCGCTCGCAACCCTGCACGAGGCCGTAGAAAGCCACCTCGGCGGTGTTGGGGATGAAGGAGAGCACGGTGTGGTTGATATCGTAATCGACCGCCTTGAGGACGGGATCCGTGAGCTGCTCTCCGAGCTTCTTGCGCTCGTTGTAGATATCGCGGTCGCATCCGCGGGAGAAGTAGATGCGCTCGAAGGAGCAGGCGGCGTCGCCACGCTGCGGCACGATCTGGTGCATGGAGCACTCGCCGGCCTTATTGACGATGATGGCCTCGCCGGGCTGCAACTCCTGGATGTCCTCACACTCGAGGTCGAAGGTGGTCTGCAGCACAGGGCGCTCCGAGGCGACGACGACGATCTCGTCGTTCTTGTAGTAGAAGCCCGGACGGATGCCCCAGGGGTCGCGCATGGAGAAGAAGTCGCCGCTGCCGGTGATGCCACAGACGACATAGCCTCCGTCGAAGTCGGTCATGGTCGTCTTGAGCACATTGGCCATCTCGACATGGTCCTCGATGTAGCGCGTGATGTCCTGGTCCTTGAGTCCGTTGTCGCGGGCAATGACGAAGTTGCGCTCCACCTCGCGGTCGAGGCGATGGCCCATCAGCTCCAGCAGGATATAGGTGTCGCTATAGATGCGCGGACACTGGCCCTGGCGGGTGAGCTTCTGGAAGATCTCCTCGATGTTGGTCATGTTGAAGTTGCCACACATGCAGAGGTTCTTGGCCTTCCAGTTGTTGCGGCGCAGGAACGGGTGCACATAGGTGAGGCCGCTCTTGCCCGTGGTGGAATAGCGCAGGTGGCCCATGTACAGGTTGCCCGCAAAGGGCAGATGGTCGCTCGCGAAACTGGCGTCGGAAAGCTGCTCGGGCGTGTAGTGGCTCAGCTTCTCGTGCACGATACCGAAGATATCGGTCACGGCGTTCTTGCCCTCCGCCCGCTCGCGGAACATATACTCATTACCCGGCTCCGACTGGAGCTTCACGGCCGCCATGCCGGCGCCCTCCTGGCCACGGTTGTGCTGCTTCTCCATCATCAGATAGAGCTTGTTGAGGCCGTACATCCATGTACCATACTTCTGCTGGTAGTACTCCAGCGGTTTCAGCAAGCGAATCATGGCCACGCCACAATCCTCGTGTATGTTATTCTCCATATATCTTGTTCACGCCCGCCACGTCGGCGACGGGCTTATTTAGACATTATTGCTTTTTTGTTATTCCACCGTCACGCTCTTAGCCAAGTTGCGCGGCTGGTCCACATCCTTGCCTTTGCAGACAGCGATGTAGTAGGCCAGCAACTGCAGGGGAACGGTGGCCATGAGCGGCTCCAGACACTCCAGCGTGTCGGGCAACTCGATCGTCGCGTCGGCCATCCGGGTGATGTCCTGCTCGCCCTTCGAGACAAAGGCGATGACGCGTCCCTCGCGTGCCTTGATCTCCTGGACGTTGGAGCGCACCTTCTCGTACATCGCGTCGTGGGTAGCCACGACCACGACGGGCATGTCGGAGTCGATGAGCGCGATGGGGCCGTGCTTCATCTCGGCTGCCGAATAGCCCTCGGCATGGATGTAGGAGATCTCCTTCAGCTTCAGGGCTCCCTCCAGCGCGACGGGATAGTTGTATCCACGGCCGAGGTAGAGGAAGTTGTGTGCATAGGTGAAGGTACGGGCGAGCTCGGCCAGCTGGTCGCTGAGTTTCAGCACCTCGCGGATCTTGTCTGGGATGTTGGCCAGTTCCTCGATGGTGCGCACATACTCCTCGCGCGCCACCGTGCCCTTGGCGGCACCGAGAGCGAGGGCGAAGAGGGTGAGCACCGTGACCTGGCCCGTGAAGGCCTTGGTCGAGGCCACGCCAATCTCGGGGCCCACGTGGATGTAGGATCCCGTATGGGTGGCGCGGGGGATGCTGGCTCCCACGGCGTTGCAAACGCCATAGATGAAGGCGCCACGCTCGCGGGCCAGTTCCACGGCTGCCAGCGTGTCGGCCGTCTCGCCACTCTGCGAGATGGCGATGACCACGTCGCCTGGTCCTACCACGGGGTTGCGGTAGCGAAACTCCGAGGCGTACTCCACATCGACGGGCACACGACAGAACGACTCGATGAGCTGCTTGCCGATGAGACCGGCGTGCCAGCTCGTGCCACAGGCCACGATGATGATGCGCTTGGCCGCGAGCAGCTCCTTGCGGTAGTCGATGACGGCCGAGAGGGCCACGTGGTTGTGGTCCACGTTGATGCGCCCGCGCATGCAGTTCTCTAGACATTCGGGTTGCTCAAAGATCTCCTTGAGCATGAAGTGGGGGAAGCCCCCTTTCTCGATCTGTCCGAGGTCGATATCGACGGTCTTGACCTCGGGCAGCAGTTTCTCATTATATATATTGACGATCTGCAACTCCTCGCCGGCTTTCATCACGGCGATGTTGCCGTCCTCGAGATAGACGACCTTGTCGGTAAACTCGATGATGGGGCTGGCGTCCGATCCGAGGAAAAACTCCCCCTCGCCTATGCCCACCACCAGCGGGCTCTGCTTGCGCGCTGCGATGATGGTGTCGGGATGGCGACTGTCGAGCAGGGCGATGGCATAGGCGCCTACGACCTGATGGAGGGCCAGCTGGACGGCAGGCAGCAGTTCGATCTGCTTGCGCTCCTGGATGTACTCGATGAGCTGCACGAGCACCTCCGTATCGGTATCGGAACGGAAACGGACGCCCTTCTCCTCCAGGCGCGCCTTGATCTCGGCATAGTTTTCGATGATGCCGTTGTGGATGATGGCCAGGTTGCGCGACTGCGAGTAGTGGGGGTGGGCGTTGCGCGCCGAGGGCTCGCCATGGGTGGCCCAACGCGTGTGGGCGATACCGATCGTGCCTCGTGTGTCCTTGTCCGCGCAATAGCGCTCCAGATCGGCCACCTTGCCCTTCTCCTTATCGACGCTCAGCACGCCGTCGGGATTGATCAAGGCCACTCCGGCACTATCGTAACCACGATATTCCAATCGCTTCAACCCCTTGATCAGTATGGGGTAAGCCTGTCTTTTCGTTCCAACGTATCCTACAATACCACACATAATTTTTTTAGCTTAAAAGTGTTTTCTAATGAGTGATTGAATAGGGCCAACACGCCACCTTCCTCCGAACGCGTCCTGATCGCGTCGGAAGCTAAAGGGCTGAAACATAGCGCAATAATTTTTTGTTTCCTCTGCCATATTCAAAGTTTGTGCAAAAATACAATTATTTCTTCAAAACGACAAATTTAAGGCGGTAAATATCACAAAGGATTTCTCCATCGCGACGTCATGGACCACCACGACGAGGAGAATTCTTGCCCCACGCGCCTATCCTCCCTCGCCCGCAAGGAGCCGACGGGCCAAGACCTACCCGTATCATGCACAGCGTGTTAAAGTGTGCAATTTGTAGGGGAAAGTTTTGGTGCTGTCAAATAATATTGGTACTTTTGCACACGAAAAGGGTTCTTGTGCAACCTGTTATTTTAGTATTTAGGTATATTTGATTATGTCCATATCGAAAACGAGACAAAAACTAGTTGACGTAGCGCGGCAGTTGTTTGCCAAGAACGGCATAGCCAACACTACGATGAACGACATTGCCAAAGCTTCGGGCAAGGGTCGCCGCACGCTATATACCTATTTCAAAAGCAAGGACGACGTCTATTCCGCCGTCATCGAGTCGGAGCTGGAGCGATTGTCGGACAAGCTGGACGAAGTGGCCAACAAGAAGATCAGTCCCCAGGACAAGATCATCGAGCTCATCTACACCCATCTGAGCATGATCAAGGAGACCGTCATCCGCAACGGCAACCTGCGCGCGGAGTTCTTCCGCAACATCTGGAAGGTGGAGCAGGTGCGCAAGAACTTCGACGAGGACGAGATCGAACTCTTCCGCAAGGTCTATTCCGAAGCCAAGGCCGACGGCGAGTTTGACATCGACGACGTCTATCTGGTCGCTGACATCACCCACTACTGCATCAAGGGCCTGGAGGTGCCGTTCATCTACGGGCGACTGGGCCACGGGCTGACCGAGGAGACCTCGCGGCCGATGGTGGCGAAGGTGGTCTATGGCGCATTGGGCAAGACGACTTTGAAACAAGGACAGTAACAACAACAAAATAAAAGATTTATGGGACTTTTAACAGGAAAAACAGCATTGATTACGGGTGCAGCCCGTGGTATTGGCAAGGCCGTGGCGATGAAGTTCGCCAGCGAGGGCGCTAACATCGCATTCACCGACCTTGTCCTCAACGACGACATGGCTGCCGGCCTTGAGGCCACACGCCAGGAGATCGAGGCCCTGGGCGTCACCTGCCGCGCCTATGCGGGCAATGCCGCCGACTTTGCCGAGACCGAGACCGTCGTGAAGCAGATCCACGCCGACTTCGGCAGCATCGACATCCTCGTCAACAATGCCGGAATCACCAAGGACGGCCTGATGCTCCGCATGTCGGAGGCACAATGGGATGCCGTCCTCAACGTCAACCTGAAGTCGGCCTTCAACTTCATCCACGCTTGCGCTCCCATCATGCTTCGCCAGCGTGGCGGATCCATCATCAACATGTCGAGCGTGGTGGGTGTCCACGGCAACGCTGGCCAATGCAACTACTCGGCCTCCAAGGCAGGCATGATCGGTCTGGCCAAGTCTATCGCCCAGGAGCTCGGCCCCAAGGGCGTGCGCGCCAACTGTGTCGCCCCGGGCTTCATCGAGACTCCGATGACGGCCCAGCTCTCCGAGGAGATCCGCAAGGGCTGGATGGCCAAGATTCCTCTTCGCCGTGGCGGACAGACCGAGGATATCGCCAACGTCTGCCTCTTCCTCGCCTCCGACCTCTCAAGCTATGTCAGCGGCCAGGTCATCCAGGTCGATGGCGGCATGAACATGTAAGGCACGATGCAGCCACTCTACGAGGACAACCACGTCATCGTCGTCTATAAGGAGGTGGGCGAAATCGTACAGGGCGACAAGACGGGCGACCTTCCGCTCTCCTATACCGTCAAGGAATGGTTGAAGGAGAAGTATCAGAAGCCGGGCAACGTCTTTCTCGGTGTGGTCCACCGTCTGGACCGCCCCGTGGCCGGACTGGTCGTCTTTGCCAAGACCTCGAAGGCGCTGAGCCGCCTCAACGATTTGTTTCGCAAGGGTGAGGTCCACAAGACCTACTGGGCCATCGTCCAGCATGAGCCTGCCGAAGCGGAGGGACTGCTGACCAACTGGCTGGTGCGCAACGAGCGACAGAACAAGACCTATGCCTACGACCACGAGGTGGCGGGCAGCAAGAAGGCTATGCTGCGCTACAAGGTCATCGGGCGTAGCGACCGCTACGTGCTGCTCGAAATCCACCTGCTCACGGGACGCCACCATCAGATCCGCACGCAGCTGGCTCATATCGGTTGCCCCATCAAGGGCGACTTGAAGTATGGCGCGCCGCGATCCAACCCCGATGGAGGCATCAGCCTGCTGAGCCACCGCGTGACCTTTGTACATCCTGTGAGCAAACAGCCGATCGATGTCGTCTCGCCCCTGCCCGACGAAAAACTATGGCGGGTGCTGGCCGACAGCAGAACGACGGAAGAATAGGTTGTCAAAAGGCTTATGGAGTAGTCAGAAAGGCTCATGGACCTATGGAGTAGTCTGAAGACTTATGAAGTAGTCAGAAAACTTATGGAGTAGTCTGAAAGACAAGTCATATAGCTGAAGGCCCAACCGAATAGACAGAAGACTATCATATCAACCCCAATCAGCCTCAGGCTGGTTGGGGTTTCTTAGTAGTATCCGACTGTTTTTATTAGTATCCGACAGGTTTTCTTATACGCCAAAAGTTGTATTGAAACCACACGAACGACCTTGTCACCCTATTTCTCGTAAAAACCTTTTTCTTTTTATTCGCTCTATACTCAAAAACTTTTCGTAACTTTGCCACAAAGAAAAAAAAGCAAAGACCATGGTGGAAAGAATTTATCCTGTGGGAATACAGACTTTCAGCGACCTCATCGCAAGACAATGCGTTTACGTAGACAAAACAGCACTCGTCTATCGGATGACCAAGAAGTACAAATATGTATTTCTCAGCCGTCCCCGTCGCTTCGGAAAATCCCTTCTCAGCAGTACGCTTCATTCCTATTTTGCAGGTGAGAAAGATCTGTTCAAGGGGCTTGCCATCGAGGGCTTGGAAAAGGAGTGGACGGAATACCCAGTCCTTCACTTCGACATGTCAACATTCAAGAATTGCGATCTCAAAGATTTACAATCTAAATTCAACGTCTTGCTTTCCCAATATGAAAGCATTTGGGGAATCCTTTACCTGAAGATAATTATAGACGGACTCTCCCTCGTATATCAGATCCTTTTCCCAGAAAGCAAAACTCCCGGAGACAGACTCAAAAGCCTGATTGTCTCGACAAAAGAGCACACAGGCAAACCTGTTGTCATTATAATAGACGAATATGACGCTCCGCTTCTTGATGTGCTCCACGACGAGGACAAACTCGCAGCGATCAGGACCGTCATGCAGGAGTTTTATGCCCCAATCAAGGCCAATGACGCCCACATCAGGTTCGCCTTCATCACGGGAATCACGAAATTCTCACAGCTCAGCATCTTCAGTACCATCAACAATCTGGCCAATATCAGCATGGACCCAGAGTTCGCTGCCATCTGCGGCATTACCAAGGAAGAACTCACCACGACTCTGAAACAGGACATTGAGCAGTTGGCAGCAACCAACGGATTGACTTTTGAAAGAATGGAGCAAGAGTTGACCGAAAACTATGATGGCTATCATTTCAGCCGCAACTGTCCGGATATCTTCAATCCCTTCAGTTTGATGCGTTGCTTTGCCGCCGGCTACATCAGCAGCTACTGGTTTGCCACAGCCACTCCTACTTATCTGATTCATCAGATGCAAAGATTCAACACAGACGTTATGAATCTGGATGAGGTTTTCGCCTTTCCGTCCTCATTCGACCGTCCTACGGAAAGAATGACGGATGCCCTCCCGCTGCTTTACCAGAGCGGTTATCTTACTATCAAAAGACATGATCCTTTGACCAATGGATACTATCTGGGTATTCCAAACAAGGAAGTAAAGGGAGGATTGATGGAGAACCTGCTGCCGCTTTACACGAATCTGAGCGATGGCGCTTCGCTTGGCTTTGCGGCAAAATTCTATCAAGCGTTGGTGTATGGAGATATCGACAAGGCGATGACGCTGATGAGGTCCTACTTTGCCTCTATACCTTATCCAGAAGGCGGAAAGGACGTACTGGCAGATATGCAGAAAAACGAGTATTATTATGAGACCGTTTTCTACATCATGCTTTCGATGATGAACATAGCTGTTCTCACACAGGTAAAGAGTTGTAGGGGAAGAGCCGATGCCGTGATGTTCTCTCCCAGCACTATCTTCGTCTTCGAGATAAAAATCAACAAGTCCGCCCAGGAAGCCTTAGCCCAAATAGACGATAAAGGCTATATGGTTCCTTTTGAGGCTGATGGCAGAAAGCTCGTTAAAATAGGTATCAACTTCAGTACCACAACCAGAACCATCGAGGATTGGGAATACAGGATTCAGGCCAACAATTCGACAACGCCTATTCCTCCTGTGGGCTTGAAAAGTTAGGATTCATATCAGTACATCCAGCAGAGGGAGCGATAGGTCTTCTCCCGAAGGCGTCCCGAGACCATCCCGAAGGCGGGAGGACAAACCCTCCCCCGCCCTACTTCCTGCGCGTATAGAAATACTGTCCTTTGTGCTTCGTCCGTCCGCCAAACTCGATGGCGTGGGTGGGACAATGGTGGTAGCAGGAGAAGCAGGTGAGGCAGTCGTCGTGGTGAAGCCACTGGGGCTGACGGCCCTTGCCGCCCTCGATATCGCCTACGGGACAGACGCTGGCGCAACGTCCGCACTTGATGCAGCGATCGGCAACGACATGGAAGGGCTTGTCGGTGATGAGGAAACGCTCGAAGAAGCTCCCCACGGGACCGGAGAAGAACCCTGGGATCGGACCGCGTGTGAGCGAGCGAAAAGAGTCGTCACGCCGTCTGCAGTCCCATCGGGCAATGGTCTCAACGAGGGCGTCGAGCTGGCGGGCAGCCTCGTCCTTCTTCTTCTGCTCCTTGGCGGGCGTATCGACATCCATGAAGGGCAGTCCGACATAGGACTCGGGCATGATGATCGAGGCAAAGAGCTGAGGATCAATACCCTTGGCGCGCAGATGGGGCAACAGACGCTCCACGGTGCGACCGATGGAGTCGCCTGCCGTGAGGATGAGGTAGGCGTAGTGGGACTTTCCACCAGCATCTATCGAGAGCTGGTCGATAAACTGCCGGACAAGGCGGGGCGTACGCCAGCCATGAACGGGAAAGACGAAGCCGACGGCCTCATGTTCTCCGAGGGTATAACGTCCCTCTCCCCCTATCTCGTCGGCCATATTGACAAGCCGATCTCCCAACCGCTCGGCAAGCGTCTGTGCTGCCCATAGCGTGTTTCCTGTGCCTGAGAAATAGAATATCATGGTACAAAGATAATGCAAATTGAGAGCAATACAAAAAGAATCACATTCTTTTTTATTGCCGAGTGCAGCTTTATCTTATCAAAAGATAATGCAAATCGAGAGCAATACAAAAAGAATCACATTCTTTTTTATTGTCGAGTGCAGCTTATCTTATTGCAAATCGAGGACGATTTTTATCTTTTATAGAAGACAAAAGCAAAATTGTCCCACATTTTATCTTCTATAAAAGATAAAAGTCGTATATTTGCAAAAAGTTTCTTCTATAAAAGACAAAATCATGGCAACTATTATTCGTCAATCATATATCGACAAAATAGAAAGGTTTCTTGGCAAGGAGACCATCATCGTCTTAGTAGGCCAACGTCGTGTGGGCAAAAGCTGCATGATGAAGATGATTCGTGACCGTAAAATATCAGATAGCAGCAACAATATCATCTATATAGATAAGGAGAAAAGAGAGTTTGACCACATTCAGACCTACCAAGATCTCAACGAGTATATCGGACAGCATTTTCATTCCGACAAACATAATTATGTCCTTATTGATGAGATACAAGACATCAAGGAATTCGAACGCTCCATCCGAAGCTATCGTACAGAACCCAACACAGATATTATCATCACAGGTAGCAATGCTCGTATGCTGAGCAACGAACTAAGCACCATCATAGGCGGGAGATATAAGGAAATCTATATCCAGTCGCTAAGCTACAACGAGTTTTTGCAATTCCATCATCTAGTGGATAATGACGAAGCGCTTGCTCTGTACATTCAGTATGGTGGCCTGCCTGGCTTAGCCAAAATAGGTTTGGAAGAAGACGACGCCCGTGAGTATCAGATAGATATCTACCACACCGTCTTGCTCAAGGATGTCATCATGCGCAACCAGATAAGAAACGTACCATTCTTAGAGAATCTGGTGCGTTTTCTTGCAGATAATACAGGCAAGCTCATCTCTGCCAACAGTATCGCCAAATACATGAAATCGCAAGGTGAATCAATAACCTCCACGGCCATCATCAACTACATTTCCTTCCTTTGCGAAGCCTACATCCTGCACAAGGTGAACCGCTATGACATCCACGGCAAACGAATCTTTGAAACCAACGACAAGTTTTACTTCGAAGACAACGGCATTCGAAATGCCATTGCTGGAGGAACGCGCGAAGGAGACATTGAGAAAGTGATAGAGAATATCATCTATCAGCATCTCATACGTTTGGGCTATCAAGTATATGTGGGACAATTGCAAGCTGGAGAAATCGACTTTGTATGTACCAAGCCGGGAGGTGAACGCATCTATGTACAAGCGTCCTATATCATCTACGACAAGGCAACGAGAGAGCGAGAGTTTGGCAATCTTCATGCCATCAAGGACAACTATCCGAAGTACGTTATCTCCATGACCCCTCTGCTCACCAAGAATGATGATGACGGCATCACGCACATACATCTTCGCAAGTTTCTGACAGAAGGACTATAAATAGCAGGCTTATCATATTGGGATGCGCCCCTAAAGCCCCTACCCTTGCTCCACCTTGCCCCCCGAGTCTACCGTGGCGGTAAGCACGCATTTTTTCACCCCTTTTTATGAAGTTAAGTTCATAGGCCGATGAAGTTAACTTCGTAGGCTGATGAAGTTAACTTCGTAGGCCAACGAAGTTAACTTACTTTTTCGGGCCAATTATTTGAGTTGTGCAAGCCGTCATGTACACCCAATCATGACACAGCCCGAAACACAATCTTCACTAAACGACAAAACACCTTGCCGAGGCTTGCTTACGACCGCACATGGCCGTAACTTAGGATCACTCATGATCATAAGTTAGGACCGATCCGCGGGGGGAATACGGTTGATGGAACGGGTGCGCTGGCGGATTCCACCCTATTAACGTTTAACATTTTAACGTTTTCGAAATCCAGCACCACTCCCCTTCGATCAAAGAAACAACCTTGATTTTGCCAAACCTGGCCTATCGATTTGATTTTTGTTGGAATATAACGATATTGAGCATTGTAAGCAAACCTATATATTCCTATTTTATCTGGCTTGAAAGTGCAATTCAAGAGCGTGAAAATGCAGAAATAAAAATTGATTCTATGGTTTTATCGACCAGAAAGCCAAGGTTCTGATTAAGCACAGGAACATCAAGGCTTACGGAGAACTTGATACAATGCGTAAGATAGTAGAAGAGAATGTTAGGAAGAAATCTGCATAAGATTTTCGGCCTAATAAGACTATAAGATAAAAAAATGACGTTCTTGCGTAAATTTTACCAGAAATATTTGGTAGCTTGAAATAAAGGTCGTATTTTTACGTAAAATTTACACAAGATATAATGAAAGAAGGTAAAAGAATAGTAGTTATGGGTGGGAGTTTTTATGAAAAAAGCAAATGAGCAGCAAGGAATATACATACAGATGGAATCCTCAGAAGGATTTTCTTGAAAAGTATCGTGCTTTAATGGAAAGAGTAAAGCAGGGTGACCATTCGGCATATTATCAGGTAAAAGAGTTGCGTACAAAAGAGTTTCGCAATACTGTCGATATCGTCAACCAAGGCGGATATGTAACAGAGAACGGAAAGTGTTATTCATTCCCTGATGATTCGGATATGATGAGCAAGACAGTATTCTATGAGCGCGAAATATGTTTGGCGGTGCAAAGCAGCTATCAAACTGTCGTTGAAGTACAAAACATTGACTGTTTGTATGCAGGGGTGCAGTTGAAAGAGCAAGGTTATAATCCTGCCATATTGAACATGGCCAGCAGGCGTAATCCTGGTGGCGGTGTAGCAACAGGTGCTGGAGCACAGGAAGAAACACTGTTCCGCAGGACGAATTTGTTCCGTTCCCTCTATCAGTTTGCTCCCTTTGCGGGGATGTATCGTATCAAGCGTTCTCACTACCAGTACCCTCTTGACAGGAATTTTGGAGGAGTTTATACGCCCGATGCCATCTATTTTAGGGAAAGTGAACAGAAGGGCTATGCCTTGCTGGATAATCCTGTCAGCCTCTCGTTTATCACAGTGGCTGGTATGAATCGACCAGACTTAACGACAAGTGGAATGATTGCCAACCATCATGTGGAACCTATCAAGAACAAGATACGAACTATCTTCCGTATTGGTTTGATTCATGGTCACGACTCACTAGTACTTGGAGCCTTGGGGTGCGGAGCATTCCGTAATCCACCACGTCATGTAGCCCAACTGTTTCATGAGGTGATGGAAGAGCTGGAGTTTAAAAACAAGTATCGCAAGATAGTGTTTGCTATACTTGATGACCATAATGCCCATCAGAGCCACAATCCTGAAGGCAATTTGAAGCCGTTTGCTGATGAATTTACGAAAAGGGATGTATGATGTCGCTGAATGACATCTTCAGAGGGAAAGAAACTATTAACAACAGCAAAGGCTGTGGTGGTGTCATGCGTATTGCCCCCATTCCGCTTTATGCTGCCGTTGACAACCGTATGGACATCATGGAGGCGGACAAGTTGGCTGGTGATGCCGCAGAAATCACCCATCAGCATCCGCTTGGGTATATACCTGCATCCTTGATGTCGCATGTCATCTATCGTTTGGTCTTGGATGAGAATCCGACAAGAGAAGGCCTGATAGAGTATATATATGAGGGAATTGGGAAACTTGACGATCTGTTTCCGCAGCATCATCGGGAAGTTTTGGAGATGATGGGGATTGCAAGAGTTGCAATAGATCTCTCGGCAAACGACCATTCTGACCTTCAGAATATTGGTGCGTTAGGAGGCGGATGGGTCGGTGAAGAAGCACTCGCCATTGCGCTATACTGTGCAATCCGCCATTTCGACAACTTTGAGGAAGCAATGATTGCGGCTGTGAATCATGGTGGTGATAGCGACAGTACTGGAGCTGTAACAGGCAATATATTAGGTGCTGCCATAGGCTATGATGCTATTCCGCAGTTTTTCAAAGATGATTTAGAGCTACACGACGTTATCCTCCACATGGCAGATGACTTGTATTGTGGAGAAGTGACAAAGATGTAAATCAAAAAAATGGGCGCAGGGTGTTATCCACTGAGAATTCCCCCTGCGCCACTTTTCGGGTGCCTTTCTTTGTTTTCAACGATAAGTATCCACCACGCAGGCAGTTCTTTATCTGTTTTTTTTAAAAATGCTTGGCCAATTCAGATTTTGTTCGTAACTTAGTAGCTTGAAACGTAGAGCATGCAGAAAAATGGCGAAGATAGTAAATAAATATCCCGTAGGAATTCAGACTTTCGAAGAAATCCGCGAGAAAAATTATCTCTATATAGATAAGACCCAATACATCGCGGACTTTAGAGAGAAAGGAATGAAGTTTATCTTTCTGAGTCGTCCAAGACGATTCGGAAAGTCGCTCTTTGCCTCTACCCTTCAAGCCTATTTCGAGGGAAGAAAGGAGCTTTTTGAGGGATTGGCCATTGCCGAATACGAGAAGGAATGGGTGAAGCATCCCGTGCTTCATTTCGACCTGAGCGGTGCCAAGCACATGGGTGTGGAGCAGCTGGAAAGATACTTGGCCGATATGCTTGAAGGGAAGGAGACGCTTTGGGGATACAAGACTCATCAGGTGGATGCGAACCTTCGCTTGAAAGATCTGGTGAAGAAAACTTACGAGCAGACGGGCGAGAAAGTAGTTGTCATCATTGATGAATACGACGCTCCTTTGCTGGATGTGGTGCATGAAAAGGAAAATCTGCAACCGCTTCGCCGCATCATGCAGAACTTTTACAGCCCTTTGAAAATGCTCGACCCATACCTGGAGTTCTGTTTCATCACAGGTATCACCAAGTTCTCACAACTCAGCATCTTCAGCGAGCTCAACAACCTCGACAACATCAGTCTGTTCGACCAGTATTCGGCTATCTGTGGTATCAGCAAGACGGAACTAACCACACAGATGAAACCGGACGTCGAAGCATTGGGCGAAGCCCTTGGCATGACGTACGAGGAGTGTCTGAAAGAGCTGACGCAATTCTATGACGGCTATCATTTCAGCGAGAAGTCAGAAGACGTCTTCAATCCGTTCAGCCTGGTGAAGGCGCTGAACGCACGCAAGATAGCTCCTTACTGGTTTGGTTCGGGCACGCCATCTTTCCTCTTGAAATTGCTGGATAAGTATCATG
>ENA-ORML01000775-ORML01000775.1-human-gut-metagenome-genome-assembly--contig:-NODE-775-length-33694-cov-9.947799_pt1 | contig 33694 bp, 34 predicted proteins | sample MGYA00242103_ERZ508995 | MGnify/ENA primary metagenome ERZ508995 (study PRJEB26280, sample SAMEA2338702) | human gut metagenome | biome: human gut; feature: human-associated habitat; material: faeces... | reverse complement strand
GGCCATCTCCCCGGTCCCCGGCGGCGTCGGTCCGATGACCATCGCCATGTTGCTGGAAAATACGCTGGAGGCGTATGCCGAACATGAAAAAGGAGGACGAGGACATGGAAGTGCCACAGTATGATCTCAACGATATCATCGAGATGAAAAAGGAGCATCCCTGTCATAAATCAAAGCAGTGGAAGATCATCCGCATGGGGGCGGATATCCGCATCAAGTGTCTTGGCTGCGACTCAAGCGTACTCATGCCCCGTGTCAAATTTGAAAAGAAACTGAAGCGTGTCGTCGAGCACGCGCCGCAGTCAGAAAACGCGCAGGAAAATTGATCCTGCGTTTTTTGATCTTTTCTCAACAAATCAGAAGCATTTCCCAAACAGCGTGCATGTACGATACAGACATCCGCAAGGGAAAGACTTGAGGAGATGTGAAGGAGGAAGGTTTATGGAAAAGAAGAATTTCATCTCATTGATCATGGGGACCGTCGGCGGCATCCTGTTTGCAATCGGCATGTGCATGTGTCTGCTGCCGCAGTGGAACGCGTTCAATCAAGGCGTGGTCATCTCAGTGATCGGGCTCGTCGTATTGCTCATCATGCTGCTGGTGCGCCGCAAGCTGGAAGGCAAGCCGGTCATCGTCAAGCTGAGTGCCAGAACGGTCGGTACGGTGCTGCTGGGCATCATCGGCGCGCTTGTCCTTGGCATGTGCATGACGATGATCTGGAACAGCATGGCCGCAGGCATCGTTGTCGGTATCGTGGGCATCGTGCTGCTCATCTGCCAGATCCCGGCAATCAAAGGGATAAAGTAAAGGAGGAACGATCATGGCAAGATCAAAGTTCGTGCAGAAGAATGAAAAGATCGCCGAAGCCGTCGTGGATGGCTATCAAAAGATCGAGGACAGTGTCGTCGGCGGATACAAGAAAGTGGAGAAAAGCGTCGTGGATGGCTTCAGCCACATCAGCGACCACTTTGCCGATCAGTACTTGACCAAGGAAGGGGAGAGCGTGGAAGAAGCCAAAGCACGGCTGAACCGTGAAAATGAGGAACGGCGCAAAGCCGCAGGGGCGAAACATCCTCATCATGGGCATGAATGATCGGTCTGGACTTTCAGACCGGTTTTTTCACCAAATCATGTGAGCGCGCCGGCCCAGAAACAAAATCTTAACATTTCCGTGTTACAATCATGATGCTGTAGGAGGGATGTCCATGTTTCGCTTATTGGTCGTAGAGGATGACCGTGAATTAAACAGGACCGTGTGCGCTTATCTCAGCCAAAACGGTTATCAGACGACAGGATGTTTGCGTGTCGCGGAGGCATATGATGCCATGTATGGCGGCACTGTGTTCGATCTGATCACATGATGCCGGGAATAGATGGGTTTGAATTTACGCGTGCGGTGCGAGAGCTCAATGAAGAGATCCCCATCTTGTTCATGACCGCGAGGGATGATCTTGCGTCCAAGCAGCGCGGGTTCCGCGCCGGCATCGATGACTATATGGTCAAGCCGGTCGATTTGGACGAGCTGCTGCTGCATGTGCAAGCGCTGCTGCGGCGGTCACCGGCAATGACGAGCCACCAATTGACCGTCGGGCAGACGCACTTGGATTACGATTCGCTGACCGTGCAGCGCGGTGACACGCTGCTGACGCTGCCGAAGAAAGAGTTTTTCCTGCTCTTTAAGCTCCTGTCCAGCCCGATGCAGATTTTCACGCGCCGGCAGCTGATGGACGAAATCTGGGGCATGGATGCGCAGAGCGACGAACGCACGGTGGACGTACACATCAAGCGTCTGCGCGAAAAGTGCGAGATTTTCCCTGATTTCAGCATCGTGACAGTGCGCGGTTTGGGCTACAAGGCGGTCAAGAATGGATAAGCGCCGCATCATCCGCAAACCGTACTCCTTCCGCGGGCGCATGATTGCGGCGCTGATGATTGGCTCGCTGCTGGCAACCGTCATCAGCCTGTTTCTCGCCTTCTGCGTGACGCACATCAACCTCTTGCAGGAACTGAAAGTGCGTGAGCGCGCCGTCGCCATCTACCTGATGGAACTGGAACAGCGCACGGAGCTGAGAACAGACGAATTAGCCCGCCTGATGGAGCAGAACGGCATCGAAGTCGCTGTGCTGTCGGACGAGGATGTCGCTGCCCTGTCCGTGGGCACGCAGCGGGAGCTGAAACGCGCGGGCATTGCCTACGAAGCGACGACGTGGAAATCGCAGCGAAATCCGGTAACGTATGTGCAGATGCGCACAGGCGTCCTTGCAATTACCGCTGGCGGCGACGGCAGCAGCTACGGCATCGCGTTTGCGCGCATCATCTTCGGCTCAACCAGCTTTCTGGCAGTCTTTGCGCTGATGGTGACGCTGGCATCCTACTGGATTTCCAAGCCCGTTCATGAAATCACGAATGCGACTCGCAAGGTCAAAGAGGGCGACTTCACCGTCAAACTGGATGCCGCCCACGCGCCGGGCGAAATTGGGGAACTCATGCGTTCCTTTAACGCCATGACCGACGCGCTCAGCCGAACGTCCTACCTGCAGAAAGACTTCATCAGCTCCATCAGCCACGAATTCAAAACGCCGATTGCGTCCATCCGAGGCTTTGCGCGGCTGCTGCAAATGCCCGGCTTGACCGAGGCGCAGCGGCAGGAATATGTGGACTTAATTGCGCAGGAAAGCGACCGCTTGTCGCGCCTGTCGCAGACACTGCTGCGCCTGTCCGCGCTGGAGCAGCAGTCCGCGCCCGCGTCGCTGACGGAGTTTTCGCTGGATGAGCAGCTTCGTCAGGTCATCCTGCGCTTAGAACCGACATGGAGCGCGCGCGGCATCAGCTGGCAGCTGGATTTGAACAGCGTTACCGTCGTGTCGGACGAAGAGCTGCTCAGCCACGTCTGGATGAACATCATCCAAAACGCCATCAAGTTTTCGCCGGAGAATGCAGTTATCGAGGTGCGCGTGTTCGCCACAGATACGGCGACCGTTGAGATTACTGACCACGGCATCGGCATGGACGACGCGACCGTGAAGCGCATTTTCGACCGTTTCTATCAGGCAGACCGATCCCGCAAGCAGGAGGGTGTCGGCTTAGGGCTATGCCTCGTCAAGCGGATTTTGGATATGCTTGGCGGCACAGTATCGGTTGACTCGCGCCCCGGCGAAGGCTCCACCTTCCGCGTCCACGTCCCTTTCCGGCCCAAATATGATGAGGCCGCACACACTGACGAAAGAGAGGGTAAAAGCCCATGAACACCGATTCGCAGCATCTTCAGCAGGTCAGCGAGGAATTTCAGCACATGGTGGAGGAATTTTTTCTGGTGCAGTCGCGCTACTCCGCCGCAATCAAGGAGATTCAGACGAAGCTGGAAATCCTTGATGACGAGTTCCAAATGCGTCATCGCCGCAATCCCATCCACCACATGCAGAGCCGGCTGAAAACCATCCAGTCGATGCTGGAGAAGCTCAAGCGCAAGAACTACGAAGTCAGCATCAACAGCGCGGTCAAGAACTTGCAGGATATTGCCGGCATCCGCGTTATCTGCTCGTATGTGCAGGACGTGTACACCATTGCGAACCTGCTGGTCAGCCAAGACGACGTGCATTTGGTGCGCATGGCGGATTACATCCGCGAGCCGAAACCGAACGGCTACCGCAGCCTGCATTTGATTGTTGAAATCCCTGTTTTTCTCTCCGAAGGGCGGATTCTTGTACCCGTCGAGGTGCAGATTCGCACGATTGCCATGGACTTCTGGGCTTCGCTGGAGCATTCGCTCCGCTACAAGGCGCAGGAGTACATTCCGCAGCACATTTCCGACGAATTGCAGCGCGTCGCGACGGACATTGCATCCCTTGACCAGCGGATGCAGGCGATTCACGATCAGGTGGACGAGCTGAGCGACGCGCGCAGTGACAACGCCACATAATATGATTTCCAGAGGTGAAGGCATGGAACAGTACCCGAAGAAACTGCCGCCACAGGTGGACAGCCGTTTGCGGCACAGTATCCTTGAAATGCCCATAGAAATCCGCAAGGCAAGCGGCATCGTGATTTACGGGCGCCGCATCAAGAGCCTTGTTTTTACGACCGATTTAGCGATTATCAAGAACTGCGACGCGGACGCGGTGTTCGCCGTCTATCCATTCACGCCGCAGCAGTCCATCAGCGATGCGATTATCAAAGCGTCTTATATTCCCGTTTTCTGCGGCGTGGGCGGCGGCACGACGCAGGGGCTTCGCACCGTTTCGCTCGCGAAGGATGCCGAAGCGCAAGGGGCAATGGGCGTTGTGCTGAATGCGCCCGTATCGAACCTGAATCTGCTCGCGGTCTCGAAGGCGGTGGACATCCCTGTCATCATCACCGTGATTGACGAAGCGACCGACATTGGACAGCGGATTGCATCCGGCGCGTCGATTCTCAACGTCGCGGGCGGGGCGAATACCCCGGCGATTGTGCGAAAGATTCGCACGGAGTACCCGGATTTTCCGATTATCGCCACCGGCGGCAATAAGCCGGATACCATCGCCGCGACGGTTGCGGCAGGCGCGAACGCGATTACGTTTACGCCGCCATCCGCACAGGAACTGTTCAAAGCGATGATGACCCGTTATCGGGACGAGTAAAAAGTGCATAAAAGCCCAGCAATCAGCCATACTATCCGTATCAACAGGAGGTGTCGTTTGATGCTGGGCTTTCTTTCTGCAATTCTGGCAGGCGCGGCGATGAGCGTGCAGGGCGTAATGAACACGCGGCTTGGCGAAAAGGTGGGGACGCTGGAGACGAACGCATTCGTGCAGCTGATCGGTTTTTTGCTGGCGCTGCTCATCGCGGTTTTCTTCGGCAAAGGCAACATCCGACTATTGCCGCAAGCGCCGTGGTATGCGTGGCTGGGCGGTGTACTCGCGCCGGTCATCACGCTGACAGTGATGTGGGCGATTGGCAGCCTGACACCAACGGTCGCGATTTCCGCAATTTTGCTCTCACAATTGACCGTTGCCGCGCTGATTGACGTATGCGGCTGGCTGGGCGCGGAGAAGATGCCGTTCTCGTGGGAGAAGTGGGTCGGCGTAGCGCTGATGGTGGGCGGTGTCATCCTGATGAAAATCAAGACGTGATACGGCAAACGCGCGGAAATCAGCAGGATTCCGGACGATTTTCCGCGAACGCTTCTGACCCCTGCGACAAACACAGCCATTTTTCTTCGCAGGAGACAGGCAATCAAATGGCGAAACCTCCTGCGCAGAAAAACAGGAGGTACTTTTTATGCTGCAATCCATCCGCGATGGCGATCGACTGATTGTGCGCATCGACGGCGAACTCGACCACTTCTGCGCACAGAGCGTTCGCCGCGACTTAGACGCGCTGCTGCTTGACCGCTCCATCCGCACGCTGATTCTGGACTTCTCGTCGCTGACGTTCATGGACTCCTCCGGCATCGGGGTTGTCCTGGGGCGCTATCGGCTGCTGCGCGACCGGGGCGGGCACGTCGCGATTGTGGGCATGAACCCGCACATCGCTCGGCTATTCCACATGTCCGGGCTTGACCGGATTATCCGCCAGCTGGACAAGCATCAGGAGGCGCAAGCATGAGCCATCACAACGAAATGGAAGTCCGATTCCTTTCCCTGCCCGAAAATGAAGCTTTCGCGCGCGTCGTGATTGCCGCCTTTGCCGTCCAGCTCTCCCCAACTGTCAGCGAAATTGCCGACATCAAGACCGCCGTCTCCGAAGCTGTCACGAACGCCATCGTCCACGGTTACGAGGGCACGCGCGGCACGGTTATTCTGCGCGCAAGCATTGACGGCACGCTGCTGACCATTGAAATCACCGACAAGGGGCGCGGCATCGCCGACATTCCGCAGGCGATGGAGCCGTTTTTTACCACGCACCCTGAACAAGAACGCAGCGGCATGGGTTTTGCCGTCATGCAGACGTTCATGGACGACCTGCGCGTTACATCCACGCCCGGTCAGGGCACAACCGTGCGGATGAAGAAGCGGATTCTGACGACGCCGATTATGTAAAAGAAATGGACTGCTCCGCATTTGAGAGCAGTCCATTTTCTTATGCTTTTTTCTGCTTGCGAATGTCAAGCACCGCGTCGAGGATATCCTCAGCGAGCTGCTTTTTCGTCCGCAGCGGGTACTCTGTCTGGCTGTCCGGCGTGATGAGCGTGGCAATGTTCGTATCAACATTGAATCCTGCGCCGGGCTGGCTGACGTCGTTCAAGACAATCAGGTCAAGATGCTTGCTTTCCAGCTTCCGATGCGCGTTTTGGAGCAGGTTCTCCGTTTCCGCCGCGAAGCCGACAAGCACCTGCCCCGGCTTTTTCGCCGCACCGACCGCCGCGGCAATATCCGGGTTCTCCACCAGTTCGACGACAAGCGGCTGCCCGTCGTGCGCCTTCTTGTGCTTCTGCGGATACGTCACAGCAAAGCGGTAATCCGCCGGAGCCGCCGCTTGAATCACAACGTCCATGTCGGGCGCAGTCGTCGTAACCGCGTCGAACAAATCCTGCGTGCTTTCCACACGGCGGATGTCAATGCCATCCGGCACAGGCGCAGTTGTACTGCCCGCAATCACCGTCACCTGCGCGCCGCGGTTCTTCGCCGCCTCAGCAAGGGCAAAGCCCATTTTGCCGGAGGAGTCATTGGTCATGTAGCGCACAGGGTCAAGGCGTTCGCGCGTCGCCCCTGCTGTCACCAGCACACGCAGACCCGCGAAATCGCGCTTCGGGCAGAGCAGGGAGACAATCGCGCGCACAATGGTTTCCGGCTCACTCATGCGGCCCGCACCCGTATCGCCGCACGCCAAAAAGCCCGCTTCCGGCCCTGCAAAATGCACGCCGCGGGCTTTCAAGGTCTGCACGTTCTGCTGCGTCACCGTTGCCGTCCACATGCCGGTATTCATGGCAGGGGCAAGCAGAATCGGCGCTTTCGTTGCCAAGACGGTGGTGGACAGCATATCGTCCGCAATGCCGCACGCCATCTTCGCCATGATATTCGCCGTCGCGGGCGCAATGGCAAAAACATCCGCGCGTTTCGCCAGCGCGATATGCTCCACCTCCCACGTCTCCGGGCGCGCGAACGTGTCCGTGACGACGGGATGGTTGCTCAGCGTTTCAAACGTCAGCGGCTGCACAAACTGCGCCGCGTTTTTCGTCATGATGACGTGCGTCTCCACGCCGAGCTTGCGCAGACGGGAGACAATTTCGCAGCTCTTGTAAACCGCGATGCCGCCCGTTACGCCCAGCACCACATGCCGTCCGCGCACGTCGGGAAGGTCACAGCACATCGACGTCCTGATCCTCGTTTTCGTCGTTCGGTTCGTCGTAGGTAATCAGACCGCGGTTGATTTCCTCCACCGCCGTCTTAAGCGGCTTCATGCCTTCATTGTCCAGCAGGGGCTTGCTGCCGCCGATAATCTGACGGCCGCGCTTGCTCGCCTCCACCACGAGGGTATAGCGGGAATCAGCGTGCTTGAGCAGCTCCAGAACGCAGGGTTCGACAATCGACATAGGGTGTTCCTCCTTTTATGTTCAGCCGCAATTGCGGCAGGAAACGCTTTTATATGATACCTTACTCCGGGATTTCGACGGTATAGCGCGCCGTGTTGTAGCGCTCCGCCTCGATGATGCCTGCAATCCGCGCGGCACAGGCGGCTACGTCATCGTTGATGACATTGTAGCGGTAGTGATTTTTGAGGGCGATTTCGCGCACAGCAATTTTCTGCCGCATGGCAATTTGCTCCGGCGATTCCGTGCCGCGCCCTTCCAGACGGCGGTGCAGTTCTGACATGCTCGGCGGCAGGATGAAGATGCTCACGCAGTCCTTCTCGCGCGCAATCACCTGCTCCGCGCCCTGCACGTCAATATCCAGTACGACATTCTGCCCCTGCGCCAAGCGGCGGCTGACCTCGCTGCGGAGCGTGCCGTAGTGGTGGGCAAACACCGGCGCATACTCGATGAACTCATCGTTTTCGACGCGGCGCGCAAATTCCTCTTCGCTGATGAAGTAGTATTCGCGCCCGTTTTCCTCGCCCGGACGGGGCGAACGGGTCGTTGCGCTGACGGAAAAAACCAGTGAATCGTCATGCGCCATCAATTCCTTGATGACGGTGCCCTTCCCGGTGCCGGACGCGCCGGAAATGACCAGCAGCATACCCTTTCGTGCTTCACTCATGTTGCCATTCCCCTTCATGCTGGTATCACACCGCATTTTGAATCTGTTCGCGCATCTTTTCAATCTCGCTCTTGAGATTGACGACGTTCTGCGCCATTTGCGCATCAGAGCATTTGCTGCCGATGGTGTTGGCTTCGCGGTTCATTTCCTGAATCAGGAAATCCATCTTCTTGCCCGTTTCGCCGGATACATCCAGATACACATGCATCTGCGCAATATGGCTTTCAAGGCGCGACAGCTCCTCGTCGATGGCGCATTTGTCCGCCATCAGCGCAACCTCCTGTGCCAGCCGCGCCGGATCAACGGGTTCAATCGGCAGACGCGCCAGCCGTTCGGTCAGGCGCAGCCGGTATTCCTCCACCACCTGCGGGGCACGCGACGCAATCTGCTCCCGCAGCGCCGCCGCCGCATCCATGTGCACCTGCAAATCATCCCGCAGATGTGTCCCTTCGCGGATGCGCATGTCCGTGAGGTGCTGCATCGCCAGCGCCGTCACTTCGCGGCACTGCGCGGTGAGTGCTTCTTCATCCAGCGCACGTTCCGTCACAGTCGTCACGCCATCGAGCTGCATCAGGCGGCTGACGGTCAGGTCATTCACCGCGCCCGTCGCCGTTTGCAGCGTCTTTGCCGCCTGCATGTACGCCGCGGCAAGCGTCTCATCCACCGTCACATCGCTGTCAGAACCGCTGATGCGCCGGAGTGTCAGCTGCACGTCCACATGTCCGCGGCAAAGCGGCGCAAGCGTCTTGCGAATCGTTTCCTCCAGGAAGGTCAGACCGCGGCCGAGCCGCATGGACAAGTCCAGAAAGCGATGGTTCACCGCCCGAAGCTCCACGGTCATCTCCCAGTCGCCCTGGCGAGATGTCTCCTTGCCATATCCGGTCATGCTCTGCATCCGGCAATCCCTCCCCTTCAGAAAATTTATTATACCACGTCCCGCCGCACTTTGCAAGTAGTTTCCCGCATTTGCGCGACTTCAGCTTTTTCGCATTGCAATCTTGACACGCAGTCGGCACGGTGTTATACTTTGGAACATCCGCGCATGTTTTTTCTTTGTTTTTCGCCAATTTGTCATGCGCAGGGAGGATGCAGCCCATGAAACTCGACCGGAAGAAAATGCTGCTCATCAGCTTCATGCTCTTTTCACTCTTTTTCGGTGCGGGAAATTTGATTTTCCCGCCTTTTTTAGGGCAGAACGCGGGCAGCAGCACCGTTAGCGCCATGCTGGGTTTCCTTGCGACGGCGGTGATTCTGCCAGTGCTGGGCGTCATCGTTGTGGCGCGGTTCGACGGGCTGGAGCAGCTCGCACAGCACGCCGGGAAGAAGTTCTCCCTGATTTTCACCGTCCTCATCTACCTGTCGATTGGGCCGGGGCTGGGCATTCCGCGCGCGGCATCCGTGCCGTTTGAGATGGCGGTCGCGCCGTATCTGCCGCAGGGCGCGAACATCCGCGTGTGGATGGTGGTGTATTCGCTGGTGTTCTTTCTCATTGCGCTGTGGCTGTGCATGACGCCGGGCAAGCTCGTCAGCCGCATTGGAAATTTTCTCACGCCGTCGCTGCTGATTCTGCTCGTGTTTCTCTTCATCAGCTTTTTGTTCCGCGGGCAGGTCAACATTGCAGCGCCGCAGACGGAATACAGCGCTGCCCCATTCCTCAAGGGCTTTTCCGAAGGCTACCAGACGATGGACACGATTGCCGCGCTGAATTTCGGCTTAGTGATTGCCACGACGCTGGGCAGCTTCGGGCTGACGCAGCGCAAGGACGTACTGCACCACACGGTCAAGGCTGGGCTTTTCGCCGGATTGATTCTCTCCGCCGTCTACATGATGCTCAGCTACATGGGCATGTGCTCCTCCGGCGTGTACGACATTCAGGAGAACGGCGCGTGGACGCTGCGGTGCATCGTTTTCCAGCTCTTCGGCGAACCCGGCGCATATCTGCTCGCCGCCATCTTCACGCTCGCCTGCCTGACGACGTGTGTCGGGCTGATTAACTCCATCTCGCAGTATTTCTCGCACCTTTTCTCCCGCATCAGCTACCGCAAGTGGGTCTTTCTCATTATTGGCTTTTCCTTCCTGATTTGCAATCTGGGTCTGACGGTCATTTTGAGCATTTCCATCCCGATTCTGAACGCCATCTATCCGATTGCGATTGTGCTGATTCTGCTGGGCATAACGCACCGCGTGTGGGCGAAAAACCGCTATGTCTACCCGATTGTTGTCGCCGGGACGGGCGTCGTCAGCGTGCTGTACGCGCTGGACACACTGCACCTGCCGCTGGGCATCCTCGGCACCCTCTGTCACGCGCTGCCGCTGTATGAGCACGGCTTCGGCTGGGTGAGCGTCGCGCTGGCAATGCTGCTGATTGCCCTGCCGATGCCGCGAATTTTCGCGAAACAGAAGCGCGCTTGACAATTTCGGCGACTTCCTATACAATACAATAGAAGCGTATGATATAAGGAAGCGAGTGACCCATGAATACTCTTAACAAGACTTTTCTGCCCGTGACGCTGGACGAATGCCACGCGCGCGGCTGGGATGCGCCCGACTTTGTGTATGTCTGCGGCGACGCGTATGTAGATCACCCGTCGTTCGGGCTGGCAATTATCAGCCGCATTCTGGAGAAGGCAGGCTATCGCGTGGCAATGCTCTGTCTGCCGCCGTGGCAGGATGCTTCCGCGTTCAAGCAGTTCGGCAAGCCCCGGCTTGGCTTTCTGGTGTCCGCGGGCGTGATTGACAGCATGGTCAACCACTATACCGTCGCGAAAAAGCGCCGCCACGACGATGCCTACGCCCCCGGCGGCAAAGGCTTCATGCGCCCCGACCGCGCGACCATCGTCTACTGCAACCGAATCCGGCAGGCGTACCGCGATGTGCCGATTCTCATCGGCGGCGTGGAAGCGAGCCTCCGCCGTTTCTCCCACTATGACTACTGGGACGACAAGGTGCGCCACAGCATTCTGGTGGACTCCGGTGCGACGCTGCTGATGTACGGCATGGGCGAAACGAGCATCATCGAATGCGCAAACTGGGTGGCGGACGGCATGAATCCGGCAGAACTGCCGAAAATGCGCGGCATCTGCTACATGAGCAAGACGCCTGACCCGACGTGCGTTCAGCTGCCAAGCCATCAGGAGGTCAGTACCGACAAGCGCAAGTACGCTGAGGCGTTCGTCATCCAGTACGACGAGCAGGACCCGATTCGCGGCAAGCGCATGTGTCAGCAGCAGGACACGGATCGGTATCTGATACAGAATCAGCCGTGCCTGCCGCTGAGCCGTGAAGCCCTCGACGCGGTGTACGACCTGCCCTACACGCGCACTTATCACCCGATGTACAAGGCGGAAGGCGGCATCCCAGCGCTGCAGGAGGTCGAATTCTCGATTGCCTCCACGCGTGGATGCTTCGGCTCGTGCAATTTCTGCGCCATCACGTTCCATCAGGGGCGCATCATCCAGAGCCGCAGCCCCGAAAGCATCCTCCGCGAAGGAAAGCTGCTGACCCAACTGCCGAATTTCAAGGGCTATATTCACGATGTCGGCGGCCCGACGGCGAATTTCCGCAAGCCTGCGTGTCCAAATCAGCTGAAAGTCGGCGCGTGCAAGCATCGGCAGTGCCTGTTCCCGCAGCCGTGCAAGAACTTGCAGGTTGATCACGAGGAATTTCTGTCCATCCTCAAGCAGCTTCGCGAGCTGCCGAAGGTGAAGAAGGTGTTCGTCCGCAGCGGCCTGCGCTACGACTACATCATGTCCGACAAGAACCCGACGCGCTTCCTGCGCGAGTTCTGCAAATACAACGTGTCGGGGCAGCTGAAAGTCGCGCCGGAACATGTCTGCCCGTATGTGCTTGACCGCATGGGCAAGCCGCGCCGCGAGCTGTACGACGCATTCGTCGCGCGGTATCAGCAGGTGAACGAGCAGCTGGGCTTAAAGCAGTACTTAATCCCCTACCTGATGAGCAGCCACCCTGGCAGCGACCTGAACGCCGCGATTGAGTTGGCATGTTACCTGCGCGACACGGGGTTCTACCCGGAGCAGGTGCAGGACTTCTATCCGACGCCCGGCACGCTTTCGACGTGCATGTTCTATACCGGGCTTGACCCGCGCACCATGCAGCCCGTTTTCGTCGCGCGGTCGCCGGAGGAAAAGGCGATGCAGCGCGCGCTGATGCAGTACAAGAATCCGCAGAATCAGCCGCTGGTGCGCAAGGCGCTTCGGCTTGCGGGGCGCGAGGACCTGATTGGCTACGGCAAGCAATGCCTTGTGCCGCCGGAGCGCGATATGCGGGACGACCGCCGTCCGACGCGTCCGGGCGACAATCCGGCGCACGCGCGCAAGGCGATTCGCCACCCCGACAAGCGGCAGCAGAGCAGCGATAAGCCGCAGAACCGCCGGCAGCGGAGAGGATACTAATTGCATAAAGACCGCCCTCGGATGCAGTCAAATTCGACTGTCCGAGGGCGGTTTTCATTGTCGTATTTTCAATTATAACAGCCGCTGCGCCATTCCTTCTACGTCTTCCAGCGTCAGGAGCGTGACCGAGCCGAACGGCGCGTTGAGCAGCACTTCCGCCGCGCGGCGATAGCGCGTCAGCAAATCCACCAAAGCGGACAAATCGCACGGCTGCTTGTCGTTTTTCGCCTGCATGAGCTGCCCCGCCAAATCGAAAAAGCAGTCACCCAGCAGGTGCAGGACGATGCCCGCCACGCCGCGAATCTCCGTGAACAGTGTGCCGCTCTGGACACCCTGTGCAATCGTTTGTTCCAGCAGCGGGTGGAAGCGGTCTGACAATGCGTCCAAGTACGTCAAAGCCATCGCGCGCCCTTCCGGCGAAGTGGCCATCGGCAGGAGCATCGCCGTGAACGCCGCGTCCTCATCGCGCATCGGCAGACACGCCGACAGCAGCAGATTCAGCCGCGCAAGGTCATCCGGCGCATCCGCCAATTGGGCTTCGGCACGTTCCGCCGATTCCTGCGCGTGCTGGTGACTGAGCAGCGTCATGATTTCTTCCTTGCTGGCGAAATGGTGGTAGATGCCGCCCTTGCTGACGCCCGCCGCACGGACGATTTCCTGCATACTGGCTGCTTCGTAGCCCTTTTGGCAGAAAAGCTGCTCTGCCGCCCGCAGAATCTCCCGTTTCGTTTCGTCACCCTTGCGCATGTGATGCTTCCTCCCGTTACTCCGCGTTTTCGCGGTGCATGGAGCGCTCCGACGAAAAGCCGTTCGGATAGCGCCCATGCAGTTTGTTAAGATTCCCCTGCAAAATTTCGCTCAGCGGCACATTCAGCCCCTGCGCCGCCTCCGCTAAGTACCATGCGACGTCGCCAAGCTCCTTTTTCAGCTTCTCCTTATCCAGCGGATGCCCCTGAAAGCGGTGCTTTTTGAGCAAATCAATCGCTTCGCCGCTCTCGCCGCAAAGCCCCATCAGCGCGTTTTCCAGCACGTCCTGCGGATTCAGCGCTGGATTAAGCAGGGACATGGCCTCCTGCTGATAATCATCGACATTCATTGTGCCTGCTCCTTCCGCTGCATGAGTTCCAGCCCCATTTTGCCCGTGATTTGCTCCGGCGTTAGCACCATCAGGCACAGGCGGCTGGCAAACTGCGTATATTCCACTTCGGCGGCGGATTCATCCGGATAGAAGCGCTTCGCCAGCGCGATGCACAGGTCATGCTTCTGCTTTTCGTCCGTCACGATGGCGATTCGCCCCTTGACGATGACGCTGCGGTACGCGGTCGTGTACTTCTCCGGAATCACGTCGTCCGCGTCAACCACGCAGAAGGACGCGCGGTTATCGCGGCGGATGCAGTCGATTTTCTGCCCTTCGAGCGCGCCGTGAAAGACAATCACGCCATCCACCAGCGCATAGGACAGCGGCACGCCGTACGGGAAGCCATCGGGGGAAATCAGCGACAAAACACCGCTGGTCGCCCGGCAAAGCACCTGTTCGCATTCTTCTTGGCACAACGCCTGTTTGTTCCTGCGCATGGTCATGCCTCTTCCACTGCCTTTTTCAGCGGCGTGAGGTCGATGCCTTCCGCGTCATTGAGCACCTTCAGCAGGCTTTCCAGCATCTGCTGTACGCCGCCGGGCACGTCGCTTTCCACATTCAGCGGCAGCACGGGGTCATGCACGGACAGGCGGAGCAGGAACCAGCCGTTGTCCATGCCGCCGTCAAGGTCGAAGGAAATGCGCACGCCCTCGCGGTTATCCGGCGCGATATGCCAGTTTTCCGCCGCGTTCGCATAATCCAGCACGCGCTGAATGACTACCTTGCCCGCGTCGCGGAAGTCATCGGCGGTGATGTTCAGGCGGATTTCGCGGCTCTCGACCGGCTCTTTCAGGTCGGCAATCAGGCTGCCGAGCGTCTTGCCCTCCTGCTTGAGCTTCATGGCGCGGACAATCAGCACCGTGACGAGATACATGCCGTCATCAAGAAAGTGATTCTCGCGCAGGGCGGCGTGTCCGCTCGTTTCAATCGCCAGCGGGCAGGAAATGCCCTCTTTGTTCAAGCGGATGGCTTCGTCGATGACGTTGCGGTAGCCGCGCTTGTAGCGGTAATGCTCGCCGCCCCAGTCGTTGATGAACTTCTTGAGCCCAGAGGACGTCACCGAGTCCGTCACAATCGTTTCGCCGGGCTTTTCGTCCAGCAGAATCGCGGAAATCAAGGCAATCAGGCGGTTGCGGTTGATTTCGCGGCCGTCGGCATCCACCACGGCGGCACGGTCGCAGTCGGTATCGAAAATCACGCCGAGATCAGCGCCAACGCGCTTCACCGCCGCGGAAATCGACGCCATCGCCGCTTCATTCTCCGGGTTCGGGATATGGTTGGGGAACATGCCGTCCGGCTCCAAGAACTGACTGCCTTCAATCCACGCGCCCAGTTCTTCCATCAGCTGCGCATAGAATCCGCCCGCGCCGTTGCCCGCGTCCACCACGACGTGCAGCCCCAGCAGCGGCTTGGGCACATCCGTACCCAGTCCGCGGCGGATGCGGTCGGCAAGCTGCTCCTTATACGTCGGCAGGAACGGCTTCTTGACAATCGTGCCTGCCAGCGGGGTGTCTTCGGGTTCGAGCGTGCTCGCCGTTTTGAGCAGTTCCTCCACCACGTCGCCTTCCACGCCGCCTTCCGCCAAGAAGAACTTCAGGCCATTCTTGTCATACGGGTGATGGCTTGCGGTAATCATAATCGAGCCATCCGGCTGGAAACCGGGCGTGATGATGCACATGTACATTGCCGGGGTCGTGCACATGCCAAAATCCAGCACGGACGCGCCCGCTTTGCTCACACCCTCCGCCGCCGCGTGCAGCAGCGCCGGGCCGGAAATGCGGCTGTCACGCCCAATGGCAATCGTCACCTGCGTCACTGGCTTGCCGACATGCTTCGCCACATAGCGCGCGAACGCCATGCCAAGACACATGGCCACATGTTCCGTCAGCGGGGCATTCTCGCCCACCGCCACGCCGCGTACGTCTGAGCCGCTCTTGAGCTTCATCCAATCCATCTTCTCTTCCTCCTCTGTCCGTTTATCTGCGCATTTTCTGAACCATCTTGTCCACTTCTTCCGGCGGAACCGCCTCATACGCGCCGCGCAGCAGGTGATACAGCGGCGACAGGCTCAGGAAATCCTCCTGCACGCGCTTCGTCAGCTGCGGGCTGTGCACATCCACCGAGGCAGTGCTTTCCGGCGAAATGTACACCTCGCGCAGGGCATACCAGCCCTTGAGGTCATCCGGCACACCCGCCGGCACTTCCAGCCGCTTGAAGGAGCTGCCGCCGACGAGCATGTGATGCTCCGTCAGGTGACACTGCTTGATGATATTTCGCACCCCGTCCGGGTCAGCGACAATCCTCCGCCGCAGGATGTCCATCATCTGACGATTTTCACCCCATGTGCCGACACCCCAGTTCATACCCGACGGCGCGAGTTCAAACCAATACATCACGCTGCCCTCGCGCGGTTCGCCCGCATGGCGGAACAGCACCCACAAATGGTCGCGGAAGGGGCTTTTGTCCTTCGTGAAACGAACATCACGCCGCAGCCGCGCCATGCAGCGGTATGGGCGGAGTTCCATCTGCGGGTCAATGGAGAGCATCGCGGGCGCGAGTTCCTGAATGAACGCCTCAAACGGCGCTTTCACGTCCCGCTCATAGCGCGCGCGGTTCTCCTCGAAATAGGCGATATTGTTGTGGAAGCGAATGTCCAGAAAGAACTGAATCGTCGCCTCCGGAAATCCGATAAACATCATGCAGCCTCCTTGGGAATCTCCCTTCTATTATACCTGCTGAAAAGGGATTTTTCAACCGTTCCGGCAGCGCAAATCGCAAAAAAACAGAGGAATGCCCGCGCATTCCCCTGCTTTTCTATGAATCACTCGAAGCGAATCGTCATCTTGACAGGCGTCTGCCCGGTCAGTTCCGCCGAACGCTCGTCCGGCTGATACAGCCCGCAGTACACGTCGAACACCTTGCCGTCCGCCACGCGCTCGCCCGCATCGTTGACGACGGTGAAGGCGTTCTTATCCAGCGGAACAGCAATCTGCCGCTTCTCGCCTGCCTTCAGCGCCACGCGCGCGAAGCCCGCCAGATGCGGATGCAGCGTCTCCCACTTCATGTCCACGTCCTGCACATACACCTGCACAACCGTCTCGCCGTCGCGGTCGCCCGTGTTCTCGACCGTTGCTGTCACCCAGCCCATTTCGGCATCCACCGCTTCGTTATCCAGCGCGAAGGTGGTGTAGGACAGCCCGTAGCCGAACGGATAGAGCGGCTTGCCCTCGAAGTAGCGGTAAGTGCGGTTCTTCATCGAATAATCAGTGAATTCCGGCAGTTCGGACAGGTCGTGATAGAACGTCACCGGCAGACGGCCGGACGGGTTGACCTCGCCGAAGAGGATTTCCGCCAGCGCCGTGCCGCCTGCCTGACCCGGATACCACGCCATAATCTCCGCATTGCCCTGCGGCACATTCAGCGCAGAGCCTGCCGCGACGACCGTGACCAACGGCTTGCCAGTTTTGACCAGCGCATCAAGCAGCCTCTGCTGGCTTTCGGGCAGATTCAGCGAAATCTTATCGCCGGACGCAAACGCATTGCCCGTGTCGCCCTCTTCGCCCTCCAGCGTCGCATCCAGACCGACGCACGCAATCACAGCATCCGCATTTTCCGCAACCAGTTCGGCTTCCGCCAAGCGGTCGTTCGGCTGACCCAGATTCTGCACGCGGTCTTTGAACAGGTGGCAGCCTTCGCTGAACAGCACGCGGATGCCGTGCTCCTCCGCATAAGCGCGGATGCCTTCGAGGAACGTCACATAGCGGCTGGAACGGCCGTTGTAGTTGCCTTCCAAAGCAGGCACGCTGTCCGCGTTCGGGCCGACGACGGCAATCGTGCGGATTTTGCCCGCGTCCAGCGGCAGCACACCATCGTTGCGCAGCAGCACCATGCACTTTTCCGCTGCTTCCAGCGCCAGCGCGTCATTCTCGTCGGTATCGTTGGCGGTATAGGGGATTTTGTCGTACTCACAGTCGTCCGCGAAGCAGCCCAGCAGATAACGGGAGGTATACATGCGCTCGCAGGCGGTCGTGATGTCCTCCTCCGTCACCAGGCCCTCCTGATACGCGGTCAGCATATGCAGGTAGGTGTTGCCGCAGTTGACGTCGCAGCCGTTTTTGAGCGCCAGCGCCGCCGATTCCGGCGCGGTATCGGTCACATGGTGATGCTCGTGGAAGTCACGAATCGCCCAGCAGTCGGACGTCACATGCCCCTCAAACTGCCACTTATTGCGCAGAATGTCCACCAGCAGCGTCTTCGATCCGCAGGCAGGTTCGCCGTTGACGCGGTTGTACGCGCCCATGACGCTCTCCACCTTCGCTTCCTTCACCGCCGCCTCGAACGCGGGCAGATACGTCTCGTTCATGTCCTTCGGGTTCGCCACGGCATCGAAGGAATGGCGGATGGCTTCCGGGCCGGAGTGCACCGCGAAATGCTTGGCGCACGCGGCGACCTTGAGGTACTTGCCATTGCCCTGCAAGCCCTTGATGAACCGTACGCCCAGCCGGCTGGTAAGATACGGATCTTCACCATATGTCTCATGACCGCGGCCCCAGCGTGGGTCACGGAAGATGTTGATGTTCGGGCTCCACATGGACAAGCCCTTGTAAATGTCGCGGTCGCCATGCGCAGACTGCCCGTTGTATTTCGCGCGCGCTTCGGTGCTGATGACGCTTGCCACCATTTCGTGGAAGTCCTCGTCGAAAATCGCCGCCAGACCAATCGCCTGCGGGAACACCGTCGCCGTGCCCGCACGCGCCACGCCGTGCAGGGATTCATTCCACCAGTTATACGCCGGAATGCCCAGCCGCGGAATGGCAGGCGAGTCAAAACGGAGCTGGGAGGCCTTCTCCTCCAGCGTCATCTGCGCAACCAGCTCGTGTGCCAGTCGGCGTGCTTCATCACGATTCATCATCGGAACGTTTCTCCTTTCCTTTTCCAAGGGATTCTCATGTACATTTCCACCAAAAAGCAAAAATTCCTGCTGATTTCGCACAAAAATTTTCACGAAATCCGACCTTTTTCTGCAAAACGCTATGGCGCAACCTCGAATTCTTTGCTATAATAGAACGTGAGAGTGATTTCTGCTGTGAGGTGAGAGAGTTGAAGCCGGTCATTCGCGCCATCGCGTTTGATTTGGATGACACGCTGCTGCGGGACGACCGCACGATTTCGGACGAAACAGTATCCGTCCTGCGCCGCGCAAGTGAAGCGGGCATCTTCATCCTGCCCGCCAGCGGACGCACCTATTGCAGCATGGCGGGGTTTGCAAAACGCATCGGGTGCGCGAGCCGGGTCATCTGCGCCAACGGAGCGGTGATCGCCCAGCCGGACGGAACAACGCTGCATGAACTGACGATTCCCGCGGACATCGCACGGCAGGTCGCCCGGTTCGCCAAGGAGCGCGGATGCTACTGCCAGACGTACGCGGGCGATTGCTTCTACTATAATCAGCAGGGGGATTATGCCCGCGCGTATGCGGAAAGCTCGTCCCTGCGCGGTGTGTATGTCGGCGATTTGGAGCAATATCTGACTGCGCCGACGACGAAGCTGCTGATAATGGCGCCGCCGGAGCAGGTTGTGCAGATGCTGGCGGAGGCACAGGCGCAGTTCGGCGAATCCGTCGCGCTGACCTGCTCGAAGCCGTACTTTCTGGAGGTCAATCCCCCGCTGGCAACGAAAGGACACGCTTTGTCCGTCTGCGCGGAGGAAATGGGCTTCCCCCTTTCGCAGTGCATGGCGTTCGGCGACAGCCTGAACGACGTGTCGATGCTGCGCGCCGCCGGTCACGGCGTGTGCATGGGCAACGGGCGCGAGGATGTGAAGCGCATGGGCTTTGCCGTCTGCGGGACGAATCAGGAGGACGGCGTGGCGCGGTATATCCAGCGGATTCTTTTTGACTGATTTTGCATAGTATTTAGGAGGTTTCCTATGGTACAGGCAGCCGACTTTGCCAAGACGCTTCAATTGACGGTGCTGTCCCCTTCCACGCAGACGGAATGGGATATCCGCACCACCGACCTGAACCGTCCGGGTATGCAGTTCTGCGGCTTCTATGAATATTTCCCATTTGAGCGTCCACAGGTCATCGGCAAGGTCGAAATGACGTATTTGGAGAACCTTGAACCGGAAGTACGCCGTCAAATGCTCAAAAAGTACTTCTCCTTCGACATTCCCTGCGTCATCATCTGCCGCGGGATGCATCCGCCGGAAGAGCTGCTGGAAGCCGCCGCCGCGCGCAATATCGCCGTCTATCAGACCGGAATGGTGACGACGAAGTTCTTCTTCACCGCCATCAACTACCTGAACCGCTGCCTCGCTCCGCGCGTAACGCGCCACGGCGTTCTGGTATCGGTATACGGCATGGGCGTGCTGATCACGGGCGACAGCGGCGTGGGCAAGAGCGAAGCCGCACTGGAGCTGATTCGCCGCGGGCATCAGCTGGTGGCGGACGACGTGGTGGACATCTGCCGTGTGTCGGACAACCGTCTGACCGGCGAGTGCCCGGAGATGGTGCGCCACTTCATGGAGATTCGCGGCATCGGCATCATCGACATCCGCGCGATGTACGGCATCGGTGCCGTCGCGCAGAGCAAGTCCATCGACCTTGTGATTCACATGGAGAAGTGGGTCGAGGGCAAGGAGTACGACCGGCTTGGGCTGAATGACGAGTACATCACGATTCTTGGCGTGAAAGTACCCAGCCAGACCATGCCGGTGCGGCCGGGGCGCAACCTCGCCATCATCATCGAGGTGGCGGCGCGCAACTTGTCCATGAAGAAGCTCGGTTTCAGCGCCGCGCGGGAGCTTGACCGCCGCATGAACGAAATGATCATGAAGCGTTCCAATCCCGACGCGCAGAATCAGGGCTAACGCATTTTCACAATTACAATATACAGGAGGCTTTTTCCCATGATTTATGTTGGTATTGACGTTGGCGGCACAGGCATTCAGGTCGGTCTGGTGGACGAAAGCGGCAAGATTCTGTGCAAGGGCGGCATCGTCACCCGCACGGATATCCCCTTCGACATGCAGGTGAAAGCGATGGCGGACTGCGTGCTAGACACCATCGACAAGGGCGGCTACACGCTGGGTGACGTGAAGGCCATCGGCGCGGGCGTTCCCGGCGTAACCGACCCCCGCACGGGCAATATTGCGTTCTGCACCAACCTCGGCTGGGTGGACGTGCCGTTTGTGCAGGAGTTCAACAAGCACATTGCCAAGCCCGTTTTCGTCGGCAATGACGCGACGGTCGCAGGGCTGGCAGAGAGCGTCGCTGGCGTGAGCGCGGGCTCGGACAGCAGCGTGTTCATCACCCTCGGCACAGGCGTTGGCGGCGGCATCGTTTTTAATGGCAAGGTCTGGAACGGTTTCCACGGCGTCGGCAGCGAAATCGGTCACATGATTCTCGAACTTGACGGCGAGCCGTGTACCTGCGGCAACTACGGCTGCGTCGAACGCTACTGCTCCGCGACCGCCATTATCCGCATGGCGCGCGAGCTCTGCGCGGTGCACCCGGAAAGCGAAATTGTGAAGGTGTGCGAGGGCGACCTGAACCGCGTGAACGCGAAGGTTGTTTTCGACGCGGCGAAGAACGGCGACGAAATCGCGCTCAAGGTCTTCCACCGCTATGTGAAGTATCTGGGTCAGCTGGTTGCCAGCCTGGTTAACTGCATCGACCCGGAGGTTATCGTGCTGGGCGGCGGCGTGAGCAAGGCAGGCGACTTCCTGCTGGATGCTGTTCGTGCGGAAACGCGTCGCTATGTGCTGTACAAGACGCTCCCATCGGCGCGCATTGAGCTGGCGAAGCTCGGCCCGGATGCGGGTATCATCGGCGCGGCGATGCTGGGCAAGTAATTCATCCCCCCAAAAAATAAATTTATCCCCGGAGGCATGGCGCTTCCGGGGATGTTTTGTGTCCTTATACTATTTCCAAATTCACCTGCGCCATCTGCTTGCGCCTTTTCCGCTCTGTCGTCCGGTCGTTCCATTTAGCGTAGCGCTGCTACGCTGCATTCCACTCCCGTTAGCCAGAGCGAAAAATTCGCGGCGCATCTTGGCGCATTCTCATTTGGAAATAGTATTATTTATTCAGGCTGAAGCGGAACGTGTAGCCTTCTTCGCCGTAATGCTCATTGCCAACCCACAGCACCGTCTTGTCCGTGAGGTTATAGACGGCAGAGTGAATCGTCAGCGAGTTGGAATCGCCCGGATTGCCCCAGTCGCGGCGGCTGACCGCATCGAGCAGACCCATCGCCGCTTCTTCGTCCGCCACGACGCCGTTCAGTTCCGCCAGACGGTCGCGCAGAAGCTCATAGCGGTCAAGACCCGGTTTGTTCGCGTCCGCCGTGTAGTAATCCGGCGTGATAATGAAGTTGGTAATCATCTGCCAGTCCGTCGCGCCGGAGAGCGGGTCAGCGTCGTTCCAGATGACGTTCAAGTGGCGGTTCGCGCCGTCCGCGTCGTCGTCGCTGCTGTCAGACACCCATTCCAGAATCGCGCTCTTGCCCGTGGAATCCGCAATCATATAATGGAAGCTCGTCTTCGCGGAGTCGTGCAGGTCGTACTTTTCCACCAGTTCGACTGCTTCTTCAACGGAGTCGGCGTAGTCCAGAACCATGCGGAGCATCGTGGTCGAGGTCAAATCCGGCTTGTCGGTCTGCTGATTCGTCGCGGCAACCTTCTCTCCGCCCTGATAGGACATGAAGATGCCGCACGCCACGCCCGCGTCATTCACGCCATCCAGCGGCGCAAAAGGAGCGGCAAGCGTGAGAATCTTCTGCCCAAAGGTGGTCACGTCCTTCGTGCTGTCTAAGCCGAGGAACTGCAAGTCCACCGTAGAATAGGAAGCATGACGGCCGTTGCCCGGATTCGTGTAGACGATGACGGTGTTCGTCTCGTGGAAATCGTAGTTGCGGCCGAAAACGCGGTCGCCGTCCGCCGTATCCGCGGTGAAAGCGGAGCAGGCGATTTCCGAGGTTTTGATGTTCATGGGGATAATGCCCTTGGTGATGCTGTTCGTGATAAAGGAGATAAGCTCCGTGTCATTGGACGCGCCGCCCTGCGCCAGGAACTCGTCGAAATGGTAGCCGCCGGAGACATTCAGCACATACACCGAACCATCCTTATGGCTTTCATCGCGCTGCGTCACCTGCTGAAAGGACAGCAGCGTTGTGATTTCGTCGTGCCAGACGGCGTACACCGTGCCTACCAGTACGATCACCAGTGCCAGCAGGACGCCGAGGATGGTCAGCAATACTTTCTTCGCGGTTGATTTCTTCTTCATGGGGTCAGTTTTCCTCCCGTTGCGAATTTGTTGATACAGTCAAGTATCATAGCATAAAAACGCAGATTTGTAAAGTGTGAATTTTTCGCGTCAAATTTGTGATTTCGCAAGGATTTTTGCCCCTCGATGTTGTAATTATAATGCAAAGAGAGGAGGGAAACGACGATGACCATCAGGGAGCGATTGGAGCAGGAGGAGGCACAGCGTCTATCACCGCGGGCGGTCTGCGCGAAGGACACGCGCGGGCGCGAAAAGCCGATTGACCCCTGCCCGATGCGCACGGACTTCCAACGCGACCGCGACCGCATCATCCACTGCAAAGCGTTTCGCCGCCTGAAATACAAAACGCAGGTGTTCCTCGCGCCTGAAGGCGACCACTACCGCACGCGGCTGACGCACACGCTGGAAGTGGCGCAGATTGCCCGGACACTGGCGCGGTGTCTTCAGCTGAACGAGGACTTGACGGAAGCAATTGCGCTGGGGCACGATTTGGGGCATACGCCGTTCGGGCACATCGGCGAGCACGCGCTGGACAGGCTAATGCCCGAAGGCTTCCGGCACAACGAGCAGTCGAGGCGCTGCGTCGAGGCGCTGGAGAACGGCGGAAACGGGCTGAACCTGACGTGGGAAGTGCGCGACGGCATCCTCTGTCACTCCGGCAAGCAGTTTCCCGCAACGCTGGAGGGGCAGTGCGTCCGCCGTGCCGACCGAATCGCGTATCTGAATCACGATTTGGATGATGCCCTGCGCGCCGGGGTCTTGCAGCCCTTTGAACTGCCGGCGGACTGCTTGAAGGTGCTGGGACAGACGCACGGTGAGCGCATCAACACCATGATTTGCGACATTGTGGCGTGCAGCGCGGACAAACCGACGCTGACCATGTCGCCGCTGGTGCAGGAAACCATGGACGGCCTGCGGGAGTTCATGTTTGCGCGCGTATACCGCGACCAATGGCGGCAGGCGGAGGAAGAGCGCTGCAAACACGTTGTGGAAGCGCTGTTCAGCTATTACAGCGAGCATCCGGGCGAAATGCCGGAGGAGTTCGTGCTCATCGGCTACAAGGAAGGCACGGCACGCGCTGTGTGCGACTTTGTATCGTGCATGACCGACCGCTACGCCATCCGCACCTATCAGCAGCTGTTCGTGCCGAGCGGGTTTTCGGCAATATAACAAGCGTTCTTCGCATTTTCCCGCTTTTTTTCCGAAGATTCCAAAAACACAAGGCTGAAACAAGCAGGAAATTTCGATTTCTTGGCGAATTAAACTGATGGATGAGCAGAGACAGACCTGCAAGCCATCCAAATAACACAATGCGTTCCCCGTTTCCTGTTGGTTCCGGGTGTGCTTTTTGTGTTCCTTGACAGAACGCTTTTTGAGGGAGGTGAGCGGTGCCGTGCGTTTTCCGCCTTCTTGGCTGGATGAGCTCCGCGCGCGTGCGGACATCGTTCAGATCGTTGGGCAGTACGTCCAGCTCAAAAAGAATGGGCGCAAATACTGGGGGCTATGCCCCTTCCATGGAGAGAAAACCGCATCTTTCTCTGTGGATCCGGAAAAGCAGCTGTTCTACTGCTTCGGCTGCAAAGCGGGCGGCAGCGTCATCCATTTTGTGATGGAGATTGAACATCTGCCGTTTCCCGAAGCGGTGAAGCATCTGGCGGATCAGCTGCACATGCCGCTGCCGCAGATGGAGGCCGACCCGGATTATCAGCGGCGGCAGACGCAGCGCGAGCGACTGCTGGCGTGCAATCGGGATGCGGCGCACTTCTTCTACGAAACGCTCTTCACCCCCGCGGGGCAGCCGATGCTGGATTATTTGAAGCGCCGCGGCGTATCCGACGGCGTCATCCGCAAATTTGGTCTGGGCGCAGCGCCGAACAGCTGGGATGCTTTAACCCGCGCGATGCAGGCAAAGGGCTACACCACCGAAGAGCTGCAAATGGCTGGGCTGATTGTCATCAAGGATGCGGAGGAAGCGACGGCGGATCGCCCTGCGCGCCCGCGCCGCGCTTTTGACATGTTCCGCAACCGCGCGATTTTCCCCATCATCGACCAATACGGCAACGTCTTGGCGTTTGGCGGGCGCGCAATTGAGAACGTGCAGCCGAAGTACCTCAACACGTCCGACACCCCCATTTTCAACAAGCGTTTGGGCGTGTACGCAGCAAATCTTCTGCGCAAAGAGCGGCACTTGGAGCGTGTGGTGCTGGTCGAGGGGTACATGGACGTCGTTTCGCTGACGCAGTTCGGCGTGACCGGCGTCTGCGCGACGCTCGGCACGGCGCTGACGAACGAACAGGCAAAGCTGCTCAAACGCTTTGCGCCGATGGTATACTTGTCCTACGATGGCGACAGCGCGGGGCAGCACGCCATCCTGCGCGGTCTGGATATACTGGAGGCGGAAGGCATTCCGGCGCGCGTGCTGGATTTTCCTGACGGGCTTGACCCGGACGAATTCATCCGCCGCGACGGGAAAGAAGGCTTCGACAAGCTGCCTGCCCTGACGCCGCAAGCCTACCGGATGCGTCGGCTTCGCGCGGAACACGACCTGACCACGCAGGAGGGGCGAACCGCCTACGCGAAGGCGTGCGCCGCGATCCTGCGGAACTTGGAGCCGGTGGAGATGGAGAACGCCCTGCAGGAGCTCATCGTGCAGACGGGCTTCAGCCGCGATGTGCTGATTGCGCAAATCGGCATGACGCCGCCGAAGGACATCACTTCTGCGCCTCCCCTGCCCGCGCGAATCGCTCGTCCGCCCGCGACGCCTGTCCCGGAGCCGGAAAATGCCGACGAGGATGTACGCGCGGAGGAGCTGCTGCTTTCGCTGATTGCCACGTCGCGTCTGCCGGAAGATTTGGCGCAGGAGGACGACTTCCGCGACCCGCTGCTCAAGGAGCTGTTTCTGCAGCTGCAAAGCGGTGTGTCCGCCGCGTCGCTGGTGGAAAGCCAGAGCGACGAGGTGGTGCGCGCCCGCGTCAGTCATCTGCTGATGGCGCAGAGCGGTGAAAGCACGGATCAAATGCTGCAAATGGCGCACGACTGCCTATCGCGGATGCGCCTGAAACGAGCGCGCGCGCAGTACGACGAGATTATGAAGCGCATCAAAACGCTCTCCGGCGCAGAAAAAATACAGGCGCTGGATGAAGCAAAGCAGCTGACTGCCACCATCAACCGACTGAAATAATGCAGTCGTTATGGAAATTGCAATTTGTTTATCGCTACCGAGCCGGAAAACCCGGCTGTATCACAAGAAGGAGAGTTCAACTTGACGCTTTCGCAGAATGGCCGTCCGTCACCGCTTGACGAACTGTACGAATACGCAAAAAACAAAGGCACGATCACTTATCAGGAAGTGACCGATCGTCTGGGCAATACTTTTTTTGAGGCCGATCAGCTGGAGAAGGTGCTGGACAAGCTGGAGAGTCTGGGCGTGACCGTGGTGGATTCCGCGGAAATCCCGGATACATCCCCCGCTGCCATGGAAGTGCCCGATCCCGCACTGAACGACGACCTGAGCGAAGCTGATGTCATTTCTGCCGACGACCCGGTGCGCATGTATTTGAAGGAAATCGGGCGCATTCCGCTGCTGACGAGCGAAGCGGAAATTGAAGTTGCCAAGCAGCTGGAAAGCGACGACCCCGCTATCCGCAATGAGGCGAAACGCCGCCTGAGCGAAGCGAACCTGCGCCTTGTCGTGTCGATTGCCAAGAAGTACGTCGGGCGCAGCAAGAACTCCATGAGTCTGCTTGACCTGATTCAGGAGGGCAACCTCGGTCTGATGAAGGCAGTGGAGAAGTTCGACTACACCAAGGGCTTCAAGTTCTCCACCTATGCGACGTGGTGGATTCGGCAGGCTATCACCCGCTCGATTGCCGATCAGGCGCGTACCATCCGCATCCCCGTGCACATGGTGGAAACAATTAACCGCATCGTGCGCGTGAACCGCCAGCTTCAGCAGAAGCTGGGGCGTGAGCCGCGCCCGGAGGAAATCGCGAAGGAACTGGGCATCAGCGTGAGCAAGGTGCAGGAAATCATCAAGATTGCGCAGGAGCCGGTGTCGCTCGAATCCCCGATTGGCGAGGAGGAGGACAGCCACCTCGGCGACTTCCTCGAAGACGACAAGACGCCGCCGCCCTCCCAGATTGTGGCGGAAAGCATGATGAAGCAGACGCTTTCCGACGTGCTGCACATGCTGACGCCGCGCGAAGAGCAGGTCATCCGGATGCGCTACGGGCTGGATGACGGTCAGCAGCGTACATTGGAGGAAGTTGGCAAGGCGTTCAACGTCACCCGCGAACGCATCCGCCAAATTGAGGTGAAGGCGCTGCGCAAGATTAAGCGCCCGAACATGTCCAAGAATCTGGTGGACTACATGGATTGATGATTCCCTGTTGGGCTGAAGGGAGTGGATTCCGCTTGACACAAACCCCGGATGGCCGCCAAAAGCGGCTTGATGACCTCTATGAATACGGCAAGAAGAAGGGCACGCTGACCTACAAGGAGATTATGGAACGCCTGATGGATCTCTACATCGAGCCGGATCAGCTGGACAAGGTGCTGGAGAATCTCGAAGCGCTCGGCGTGACCGTCATCAATGAAAACGACCCGCAGCCCGCGCAGTCCAGCGAGGACACCCCCATTGACACGATTAACCTGTCCGTCCCCGACGGCGTGAGTTCCGATGACCCTGTCCGCCTGTATTTGAAAGAAATCGGCAAATATCCCCTGCTGACCACCGAGGAAGAAATTGCGCTGGCAAAGCAGATTGCGGAAGGCACGCCAGAGGAGCAAGCAGCGGCAAAAAAGAAGCTCAGTGAAGCGAATCTGCGCCTTGTGGTGTCCATCGCCAAGCGCTATGTCGGGCGCGGAATGCAGTTTCTTGACCTGATTCAGGAGGGCAACCTCGGCTTAATCAAAGCGGCAGAGAAATTCGACTACACCAAGGGCTACAAGTTTTCCACCTACGCGACGTGGTGGGTTCGGCAGGCGATTACCCGCGCCATCGCCGATCAGGCGCGCACGATTCGCATTCCCGTGCACATGGTGGAGACCATCAACAAGCTGATTCGCGTCAATCGTCAGCTGGCGCAGGAACTGGGGCGCGACCCCACGCCCGCGGAAATCGCGAAGGAAATGGGCATCAGCGAGAGCAAGGTGCGCGAAATCATCAAGATTGCGCAGGAGCCGGTGTCGCTGGAAACCCCGATTGGTGAGGAAGAGGACAGCCATTTGGGCGACTTCATCGAGGATGAGAACGCGCCCGCGCCGGCGGAGGTGGCGTCCAACGCCATGATGCGCGAACAATTGCAGGAAGTGCTGCACACACTGACCCCGCGCGAGGAGAAGGTCATCCGCCTTCGTTTCGGGCTGGAGGATGGACAGGCGCACACGCTGGAGGAAGTTGGCAAGGAGTTCAACGTCACCCGCGAACGCATCCGGCAGATTGAAGCAAAGGCACTGCGCAAGATTCGCCACCCTGGCCGTTCCAAGAAACTGCGCGACTACTATACGGAATAACATTTGCGGCTCTGTCCACGAATCGGCGGCAGGGCCGTTTTTGGGAGGCGTTATGCTCGACGAAAGACTATCCCTCGCCGCGCAGCTGTACGAGCCGTGTGCGCTGGGCGCGGATATTGGCACAGATCACGCGCTGCTCCCCTGCTATCTGCTGACGCACAACATTTGCCAAGAGATGATTCTGGCTGATGTCAGCCCGAAGGCGCTTCTCCACGCGGAAGAAAGCGTCCGCCGCCATCATTTGGAGAAGCGTGCGCATGTGCGGCTCGCCGACGGGCTGGATGCGCTGACCAAACCTTGCGGGTGTGTGTCAATGATGGGCATGGGCGGCGAAACCATCCGCACGGTGCTGCTTAGCGGCGCAGAGAAGCTCTGCGGAGCGGTACTGGTGCTTTCCTCGCATACGGAGCAGCCGCTCGTTCGCCGGACATTGCCTGAAATCGGCTACCACATCGTGCAGGAGAAACTCTGCCAAGCGGCGGGGCGCTTTTACATCTTCTGGCGTGCCGAACCAGGTCAGGCGGAAGGCTGGACGGCGGAGGAAGTGCACTACGGGCGCTTGCTGTGGGTGCAGAATCCGCCGAAAATGCTGCTGGACTACTGCCGCTACCGCATCAAGGTGATGGCTGACCGCCTGACCGGGCTTGCATCCGCAACGGGTGACGTAAGCCGGATTCGCGGCGAAATTTCGGCGGAAATCGACTTTTATCAACGAAAAATCATGGAATTGGAGGGTACGCCATGCTGACGGTACAGCGGGTTTACGAGCTGATTGACGCACTTGCGCCGTTTGACACACAGGCGGATTTCGACAATTCCGGCTTGCTGGTAGGCAATCCACAGGCGGAAGTAACGGGCATCCACCTTGCGCTGGATGTGACCGACCGCGTGATTGACGATGCGCTGGCAGCGGGCGCGAACCTGATTGTGACGCATCATCCCCTGATGTTTTCCGCCCGGAAGCGCCTGACTGAGGCGGATTACGAGGGGCATCTGCTGATTCGGCTGATTGCAAACGGCTTATCGCTGATTGCCGCGCACACGAACCTCGACCAAGCGTCCGGCGGCATGAACGACACGCTGGCGGGACTGCTGGGGCTGGAGAGCATCGTCGGCGAGGGCTTCCTGCGCGTGGGAGATTTATCCACACCGATGACTGCGGAAGCGTTCGCAGATTTTGCCGCGCGGCAGTTAGGCGACACAGTGCGCGTGATGGGGCATCGGGAGGCGCTCATCCAGCGCGTCGGCCTCTGCTCCGGCGGCGGGTGCGACGAGTGGGCGGATGCGCACGCCATGGGCGCGGATGCTTTCCTCACGGGCGAGGTGAAGCACCACATTGCGCTGGATGCATCCTACCACGGCGTGGTGCTGTTGGAGGCTGGACACTTTGCCACGGAAAATCCCGGTATTTTTGCGCTCATGAAGGCTTTACAAAACGCGCCGGATATAGTACAATGGAAAATGCACATTTCGCGCTCCGAACGCAGCGCGTATGAGTGACCGTCCGTGCCCTCCGGCACGCTGTTTATCAAGGAGGTACTTATGGACCAGCTTGCTATGTTATGGCAGTATCAAGTGGAAGACCGCAAGGCTGACAAACTCGAACAGGAGCTGAGCCGCAGTCCGCTGCGCCAGAAGATGAATACCTGCCGCACGCAGTTCAACGCCAAGCAGAAGCAGTACAAGCAGATGGAGGAACAGGTGGCGATTCTCTCTGACCGCAAGGATGCCATCCGCGATGCCATCACCCGCTGCGAAGAACAGCTGCGCCACCTGCAAAGCCGCTTCGAGCAGAATCCTCCGACCGAATTGGATGATACGAAAGCGCTGCTGAGCGAAGTGAACCGCTTTCTGGAGACGATTGGCAGCTATGAGCAGGAAATGAAGCGCATGGCAAAGGATGCCAACGATTACGATCAGAAGGAACGCAGCCTGCGCCGCGATGCCATTAAGCTGAAGGAAGAATTTGATAATCTCAAGAAGCAGTACGACAAGGAATCCCCGGAAAAGGAAGCTGCCCTGAAGGCACAGAAGGCCATCGTCGCAAAGAAGGGCGAGGGCATTGCGCCGGAGCTGCTGGCCCGCTATCACGAGATTAAGAAGCGCATCACGCCGCCGCTCGCTCGGCTGATTAACAACCAGTGCAGCGGTTGCAATATGTCGCTGCCGTCGGCAGTGCTGAGCCGCGTCACGTCCGCCAACGGCGAGATTGTGGAGTGCGAAAGCTGCGGGCGTCTGCTGATTCCCTGATTCTGCCGCATATGAAAAAGACCACGCATGACCGATTTTCGGTGCGTGGTCTTTTTCGTATGTGCGATTTTACGGTACATCCTTGCAGACATGCACCCAGCCAAGCGCGCCGGAATAGCGTTCCAGTTCCGGCAGTGTCATCTCAATGGCGCTGTTGCTGCTGCCGCACGCGGGGAACACCGTCTCAAAGCGGCGCAGCGAGTCATCCAGATAGACCTCAACGCCCTCGTTGACTGCGAACGGGCAGACGCCGCCGACGCCATGGCCAATTTTCTCCGGCACTTCCTCCGCTGCGAGCATTTTCGCCTTCACGCCGAAGCGCTCCTTGAAGCGGTGATTGTCGATTTTGCCATCCCCCGCCGCAACAACCAGAATCGGCTGCTCCTTGCCCTGAAACGAGAGCGTTTTCGCGATGCGCCCCGGCTCACAGCCCAGCGCCTGTGCCGCCAAAGCAACCGTTGCGCTGGATTCATCGAGTTCGCGGATGCGGTCGGCAATCCCCTGCGCGGCAAATGCTGCGCGTACCTTTTCGATTGACATGAATTGCGTAATTTCTTCCTGCCATTATGCATCCAGCGCCGCGTCCATCAGCTTTTGCAGCACCACCGGGTTCGCCTTGCCGCCGGAAAGCCCCATCGCCACGCCCATCAGCGCGTTTTTCAGCGTCAGCTTGCCCTTGCGGTAGCCCGCGACCATCTCCGGGTGCGTGTCGATGGCTTTTCGGACGTACTCTGCCAACACCGCTTCATCGCTGATTTGCATCAGTCCCATGCGGGTGACGTATTCCTCCGGGTCTTCGGGCGTGTCCCAGAGCGCGTCTATCGTCTTTTTCGCTGTGCCGACGCTGATAAGGCTCTGCTCCGTCATGTCCGCAATCTTCGCCAGGGCCGCCGGGTTCAGCGGGATTTTCGCATCCTCGCCATCCAGCAGGCGGAACACTTCGCTGATCATCAGGTTCGCCAGCATTTTGACAGCCGCGGTGGACTGCGCAGCCGTTTCAAAGTAGTCCGCCAGATATTTGCTGGAGACCAGCTGCTCCGCCGCGTACGCCGTCAGCCCGTAATCCGCCATGTACGCCGCCTTGCGCACATCCGGCAGCTGCGGCAGTTCCTTGCGCCACCCGGCAATGACTTCGTCGCTCAGCACAATGGGCGCTAAGTCCGGGTCGGGGAAATAGCGGTAGTCGTTGGCGTTCTCCTTGCGGCGCATGGAGGACGTTTTGCCCGTGTTCTGGTCGAAGCGGCGCGTCTCCTGCACAATCGCTTCGCCCTTCTTGACTGCCTCCACCTGCCGGCGGTATTCCTCCTCAATCGCGCGCTGAACGGACGTAAACGAGTTCAGGTTTTTCATTTCCGTGCGCGTGCCGAACGGTTCATCCTTTTTGTGGATGGAGAGGTTCACGTCACAGCGGAGCGAACCCTCCTGCATCCGGCAGTCACTCACACCCGTGTACTCGATGACCGCCTTCAGCTTGTGCAGGTACGCAACAGCCTCCTGCGGCGTGCGAATATCCGGCTCAGACACGATTTCAATCAGCGGAACGCCGCAGCGGTTGCAGTCGATGAGCGTCCCCTTCTCCGGGTCATGCACGAGCTTGCCCGCGTCCTCCTCGATGTGGATGCGCGTGATGCCAATGCGCTTCTCGCCCGCTTCCGTCTCCACCATCAAGTGACCGCCGACGCACAGCGGCAGGTCGTACTGGCTGATTTGGTACGCTTTGGGCAGATCGGGATAGAAATAATTCTTTCTGTCCTGCTTGGAGTAACGCGCAATCGTGCAGCCCGTCGCCAGCCCCGCCAGCACCGCGTAATGCACCACCTGCCGATTGAGCACCGGCAGTGTGCCGGGAAAGCCCATACAGACCGGGCAGCACTGCGTGTTCGGCGCTGCGCCGAATGTCGTCGGACAGGCGCAGAAGATTTTGGTCTTCGTTTTCAGTTCCACATGAACCTCCAAGCCGATGACCATTTCGTATCCGTCCATCATCTTCCAAGCCATTACAGCGTCGCCTCCTTGCAGATTTCGCCCAGCGCCTCTTCCAGCGCATAGCCGACTCGGTAGAGCAGCGGTTCGGAGAAGGTCGCGCCCATCAGCTGCACGCCGACGGGCAGCCCCGCGCGGTCAAGCCCGCAAGGCAGCGACAAGCCCGGAATGCCCGCGATATTCACCGGGACGGTATCAATATCGCCGAGGTACATTTCCAGCGGCGACATCGTCTTTTCGCCGATTTTGTAGGCAGTCGTCGGCGCGACGGGCGAAAGCAGGCAGTCAACGTCCTTCAGCACCGCGTTCAGTTCGCGGATGACGAGCGTTCGCACTTGCAGCGCCTTCTTGTAGTACGCATCGAAGTAGCCAGCGGACAGCGTGTAAGTGCCCAGCAGAATCCGCCGCTTGACCTCCGCGCCGAAGCCCTCGCTGCGGCTCTTCAGGTACAATTCCTCCAAATCCGCGTATTCTGCCGCGCGGTGCCCATAGCGAACACCGTCAAAACGCGCAAGGTTCGAGCTGGCTTCCGCCGAGGACAGGACGTAATACGCCGGAAGCGCGACTTTCAGCGACGGAATGCTGACTTCCTTCACCGTCGCGCCAAGGCGTTCGAGCGTTTTCGCGGCGTTCATGACGGCTTTTCGGACATCAGCGGACAAGCCCTCGCCGAACATTTCCTTCGGCAGACCGATGCGCAAGCCCTTCACGCCTGCTTTCATCTCACGGTTCATGGGCGTATAGCCGCGTTTGATGGAGGTCGTGTCGCGGCAATCGTAGCCGGCAATCGCGTCCAGCACAAGCGCGTTGTCCGCCACAGTCTTCGTCATCGGGCCGATTTGATCCAGCGACGAGGCAAACGCGACCAACCCATAGCGGCTGACCATGCCATACGTCGGCTTCATGCCAACAACGCCGCAGAACGCCGCAGGCTGGCGAA
>ENA-ORML01000773-ORML01000773.1-human-gut-metagenome-genome-assembly--contig:-NODE-773-length-33799-cov-4.173216_pt1 | contig 33799 bp, 26 predicted proteins | sample MGYA00242103_ERZ508995 | MGnify/ENA primary metagenome ERZ508995 (study PRJEB26280, sample SAMEA2338702) | human gut metagenome | biome: human gut; feature: human-associated habitat; material: faeces... | reverse complement strand
GGCAAGGAGAGGGGCGCCGTCGGCGTTGTATCGGATCAGATTGGTTCGCCAACATATACCTATGATTTGGCAAAGCTGGTTATTGATATGATTCAGACGGATAAATACGGCGCTTATCATGTAACCAATGACGGACTTTGCAGTTGGTATGAATTTGCCTGTGAGATATTTAAACAGGCCGGTTTGGATGTTAAAGTTACGCCGCTGACAACAGCGGAATACCCGGCAAAGGCAGCACGGCCATTTAACAGCCGCATGTCAAAGGATAAATTGATAAATGCCGGATTCGAGATGCTGCCGGGGTGGCAGGATGCGTTGAGGCGGTACCTAATGATAAATTAGGCCGACACAGGATAAATATTAGTGAGGTATAGAGATGAAGGTAGTTATATTAGCCGGTGGATTTGGGACAAGAATTAGCGAGGAAAGTCATTTAAAACCAAAGCCAATGATTGAAATTGGCGAAAAGCCGATTTTATGGCATATTATGAAAGAATATAGCCATTATGGGCATAATGAATTTATCATATGTTGCGGGTATAAACAACATATGATTAAAGAGTATTTTGCAGATTATTACTTATACAACAGTGATGTGACGTTTGACTTTGGTCACGAAAATAAAATGATTGTGCACAGCAATGTGTCTGAACCATGGAAGGTGACATTAGTTGATACCGGGTTGCCTACGATGACAGGAGGGCGCATTAAACGTGTTCAGAAGTATATTGGCGACGAAGCATTTCTTATGACTTATGGCGATGGAGTTGCGGATATTGATATCAATAAATTAATTGATTTTCATAATAAAAATGGCAAAATAGCAACACTGACGGCTGTTCATGTGGGACAGCGTTTTGGGGTATTGGATATTAGTCGAGATGATTATTCCATTAAAGCTTTTAGGGAAAAATCCATGGCAGACGGCAGCCGAATTAATGCCGGATACATGGTGTTGGAACCGGAAATCTTTGATTATATTGATGGTGACAGTACTGTGTTCGAGCAAGAGCCATTAAGACGCTTGGCTGAGAAAGGCCAATTGGATGCTTATAAGCATAATGGTTTTTGGCAGTGTATGGATACGAAACGCGAGATGGAAATGCTGGAAAATATGTGGGCATCCGGGAAAGCCCCATGGAAGGTGTGGGACTGATATGACAAACATGGAATTCTTTAAAGGGAAAACGGTGCTGATAACCGGACATACAGGTTTTAAAGGGACATGGTTGTGCAAAATGCTGGTAAATGCGGGAGCTAATGTTGTTGGGTATGCATTAGATCCGCCAACTAAACCAAGTTTATTTGAATTGATTCATTTAGAACATCAGATGAAATCTGTCATTGGCGACATTCGGGATTTAGAACACTTAAAGAATGTTTTTGAGGAATATCAGCCTGAAATAGTAATGCACTTGGCTGCACAGCCAATTGTGCGGGATTCGTATAAGAATCCGGTTTATACATACGAAACGAATGTCATGGGCACGGTAAATATTTGTGAGTGTGTAAGACTAAATCCTTGTGTTAAATCATTCTTAAACGTGACAACGGATAAAGTATATCATAACAATGAATGGGAATGGGGATATAGAGAGAACGATCCTTTAGATGGATATGACCCATATAGCAACAGTAAATCCTGTTCAGAACTTGTTACACACAGTTATATAAACTCGTTTTTTAATGAAATGGATGTAGCCGTGTCGACGGCAAGAGCAGGCAATGTGATCGGCGGCGGAGATTTTGCCAATGACCGTATCATACCGGACTGCATACGAGCTGTAGAAAATAATGAGGCTATTATTGTTCGCAATCCTCACTCAACTCGTCCTTATCAGCATGTGTTAGAACCATTAGCCGCGTATTTAATGATTGCGCAGAAACAATATGAAGATAAACGATATGCAGGATTTTATAATGTTGGCCCAGATGATTGTGATTGCGTTACAACCGGAAATTTGGTTGATCTGTTCTGCAAAATCTGGGGCGAAGGACAAACCTGGGAAAACTGTTTTCTGGGAGGTCCCCATGAGGCGAACTTTTTGAAATTAGATTGTTCCAAATTAAAAAATGTATTTGGATGGCAGCCAAGGTGGCATGTTGAAGATGCTGTTAAATATACGGTAGAGTGGGCGAAGGAATATTTTGCAAAGAGGGATATCTCTGAATGTATGGATAGGCAGATTGAAGAATTCTTAACAGGTGGAGGAAAATAACATGTTTGAAAACAAAACAGAGAAACAGGCGAGAGAAGAAATTTTGGACCTTGTAAAAGAATATTGTGATACATATCATAATGTAAAGAAAGAGTATAAGAAAGGTGACAGAATAACCTATGCGGCAAGAGTTTATGATAGTGCTGAGATGGTTAATCTCGTGGATAGTTCCTTAGAATTCTGGTTAACATCTGGACGTTATACAGAGCAGTTTGAGAAACGGTTGGCAGAATATTTAGGTGTAAAATATTGTTCGCTGGTCAATTCAGGTTCATCTGCAAATCTTAATGCGTTTATGGCGTTGACTTCCACGCTGTTGGGAGATAGAAGGGTTGAACGAGGGGATGAGGTCATTACTGTAGCGGCTGGTTTTCCAACGACTGTAACGCCTATTATTCAATATGGAGCAGTGCCTGTATTTGTTGATGTGACTATTCCACAATATAACATCGATGTGAATATGCTTGAGGAAGCTTATTCAAATAAGACAAAGGCTGTTATGATTGCTCATACATTGGGAAATCCTTTTGATTTAAAAGCAGTCAGAAAGTTTTGTGATAAGTATAATCTTTGGCTGATTGAGGATAACTGTGATGCTTTGGGTTCTCAATATACAATTGATGGTGAAGAAAAATTTACGGGCACTATCGGTGACATTGGCACATCCAGCTTCTATCCGCCACATCATATGACTATGGGTGAAGGCGGAGCAGTTTATACAAATAATCCATTATTGAATAAATGTATTCGCTCCTTCCGCGATTGGGGCCGTGATTGCGTATGTGCTTCTGGGCAAGATAACCTTTGCGGCCATCGCTTTGATAAACAATATGGGGAGTTGCCATTGGGCTATGACCATAAATATGTATATTCCCATTTTGGTTATAACCTTAAAGCTACGGATATGCAAGCTGCTATTGGTTGCGCCCAGCTGGAAAAATTTCCATCCTTTGTGGAAAGGCGTCGACATAATTTTGAAAGATTGAGAAAGGCATTGGTGCCTGTTGAAGATAAATTAATTTTGCCTGTAGCCTGTCCAGATTCAAATCCAAGTTGGTTTGGATTTTTAATTACGTGTAAAGAAGATGTGGACAGAAATAAAGTAGTTCAGTATGTTGAAAATCATGGGGTTCAGACACGTATGCTTTTTGCAGGAAATTTGATTAAGCATCCATGTTTCGATGAAATGAGAAAAACGGGTGAGGGCTACCGGGTAGTTGGAAATTTAGAGAATACAGATCGAATTATGAAAGATACATTCTGGGTAGGAGTATATCCGGGGATGACGGATGAGATGATTGATTATATGGCAGCAACGATTTGTGCAGCAGTTGATTAGAATAAGTTGAAGCTTTTTGGGAGAGGTGATGTAGAATGAAAAGGGTATTGTTAACAGGTGGCAGCGGTTTTATTGGACGTAATATTATTCCAATTTTAGCGGCAGAATGTGAACTGTATGCGCCGACCCGAAATGAGTTGAATTTAAAGGATCAGCTGCAGGTAAAATCATATTTAGAAAGGAACCAGTTTGACTGTGTCATTCATTCTGCAAATCCGAATCCCGTAAAGAATGTTTTAGATCAAGCAGATACGATGTTTGAAGATAGTTTAAGAGTTTTTATGAACTTATATAATTGTCGGCATTTATATGGAAAAATGTTTTTTTTAGGTTCGGGTGCGGAATATGACAAGCGTTTTGATGTGAAATTGGCAGATGAGGCGTGTGTTGGCAGGACATTACCCGAAGATGGCTATGGATTGGCAAAAATTATTATGAATGATTTGGCGAAAGCCAGTGATAATGTATTTAATCTTCGCATTTTTGCCTGTTTTGGCCCAACTGATCATGAATCTAAATTTATAACGCATGTTATTCGCTGCTGTATGGAGCAGAAAGATATTACTATACGGCAGAATTGTTATTTTGATTATATGCATGTATCAGATTTGGGGCATATCTTATTGAAATGTTTGGATACAAATCTTAAATATCATGATTATAATGTTTGTACAGCGCAAAGATATTCTTTGCTGGAAATCGCAGAAATTGTTAAAGAGGAAATGAAAGCTTCCAGTGAAATAAAGATTTTAAATGATGGTATGAATAAAGAGTATACGGGAAATAATAAACGACTTTTAAACGAAATAGGTGAATATGAATTTCTTGATTTGCGGAAAGGAATTCGGTTGCAGATAGAGAGTGAAAAGCATTTGAAATAGTTCAGTACTAAAGGAGTCAATGTTATGAAAAAACGAGTTGCTGATATTATTATGGAAACGTTAGTCGAATATGGCATTACAGACTGTTTTGCAGTGGTTGGTGGAGGAGCTATGCATTTGGATAATGCTTTAGCCTTAAACAATGATATTCATAAGTATTTTAATCATCATGAACAGGCATGTGCGATGGCGGCAGAGGCCTATGCTCGCTACAGCGGGAAAATGGCAGCTGTTTGTGTTACTAGTGGACCTGGGGCAACAAATGCAATAACAGGTGTTATGGGAGCTTGGCAGGACAGTTTACCAATGATAGTTTTATCTGGACAAGTACGTTATGAAATTAGTGTGCCTCAAAGCGGGCTTCACTTAAGGTATAGGGGGATGCAAGAGTTTGAAATTATTCCTTCTGTAAAGAATATGACAAAATATGCAGAGATGGTAACAGATCCGTTGGCTATTAGAAGAGAGTTACATAAGGCAATCACCTTAGCTAGAACCGGTCGCCGCGGCCCGGTTTGGGTGGATGTTCCGTTAGATATTCAAAGTGCACAAGTTGAGGAAAATGATATGTATCCAGTGGAAAGGGATGTAATACTTCCAAAGGCAAAGCCGGAAGACATCGAATGGATATTGAATAAATTAAGAGATGCAAAGCGTCCATGCATTTTAGCCGGAAACGGTATTGTAAACAGCGGAAATTTAGAACCGTTTCGTGAATTTGCAAAAAAATTAAGAATACCTATAATTGCCGCATGTATTGCAGCAGATGCAATGTATATGGACTATGACAGATATTATGGTTTGTCTGGTTCTATTGGACCGCGTACAGGGAATTTTATTGTGCAGAATGCAGATGTTATCCTGTCAATTGGATGCAGCATGGGATTTAAGATGACGGGGTTTGCACAGGATAGTTTTGCACCGCATGCTTATATTATTTCTGTAGAAATTGATAGAAATGAAATGATTAAACCAGGAGTACGAGTAGATAAGCTTATTTCCAGTGATTTAGCTGCTTTTTTTGAAATTGCAAATTCTATGGTTCCTGAAATAGAGGTAAATAGGGATTGGATTCAATATTGTAACGATTTAAAAACTCGTTTTTCGCCATTTGCTCCTGCAGAGGGGCTTGAAGAAAATGATAGAGTTTGTGCATATAGATTCTGGAAGGAATATGAGAAATACGAACCAGAAGATAGTATTTCTATTCTTGGAAACAATACAGCAAATAGTGCGAAACTGCAGATAGGTATAAAAAAAGAACATCAGAGAATTATAGCAAATAATAACTGTGGTTCTATGGGGGCCGATTTACCAGAAGCTGTTGGTGCAGCTGTTGCATCAGGCAAGCAAGTAATCTGTTTAACCGGCGATGGAAGTATAATGATGAACTTGCAGGAATTGCAAACGATGCGGCACTATAAATTGCCGATTAAAATAGTTGTCTTTTCTAATGATGGCTATAATGCCATTCGGCAGACAAGTAAGAACTTTTTTAACGGTGTGTGCATTGGTTGTACAGCAGAGTCGGGGGTTAGTTTCCCTGATTTTTCGAGGGTTGCGGAGACTTTTGGGTTTAAATATGACTGCTGTAGAACAAATGGAGAAGTTGCAGAGAAACTCCAGTGGTTGTTTAAGGAAGATGGAAATGTGTTATTAGAAGTGTTACAGAGATTGGATGATCCAATTACACCAAAGGTAATGTCAAGAATGGCAGAAGACGGCACTTTCCTGACACCGTCTCTTGAAGATATGGCACCATTTTTATCAAAAGAAGAGCATGATGCTTTAATGTTATGGGGTGAAGAATAATATGTTATTTATTGTAGTCGGATTAGGTTCAATGGGAAAAAGACGTATTCGCCTTTTAAAACAGGTGGATGAAACTATTACGATTATTGGAGTTGATTCAAATAGTGAACGTGCAGTACAGGTAAGCAGTGAATTTCACATTATGGTTGAAACCTCTATAGATGCAGCATTTGAAAAGTATGGAAGTGAGGTTAAAGCAGCTTTTGTCTGTACATCACCATTATCACATAGAAATGTTATTACAGAATTGTTAAAAAGGGGGGTAAGTGTATTTACAGAAATTAATCTGGTGAGCGATGGATATGATGAATTGTTGCAAATGAAGTCAAATAAACAAGTACTATTTTTGTCCTCAACTTTCTTATATAGAAAAGACATTCAATATATTATTGAAAAAGTAAAGAATGAGAAAGTGAATTATATTTATCATACAGGACAGTATTTGCCTGATTGGCATCCATGGGAAAGCTATAAAAACTTCTTTGTAAATGACAAACGCACGAATGGATGTCGTGAAATAATGGCTATCGAAATGCCATGGATTATTAAATGTTTTGGAAAAGTTGTAAATTACACAATTTTCAGAGATAAGTTATCTTCTATGGATTTGGATTATAACGATAATTATATGATTCTGTTGGAGCATGAAAATGGTTCAAAAGGTATGTTGGCGGTCGACGTTGTTTCCAGAAAGGCAAGAAGAAACTTAGAAATTTTTAATGAAAATATGCATGTTTTCTGGAATGGAACACCAGATTCTTTATATGACTATAACATAGAAGAAAAATATGATCAGTTAATAAAGACATATACTAGTATAGATAAAGATAAAAATTATTGTGAGAATATCATTGAGAACGCATATATGGATGAGATTTTAGCATTTCTATCTGCTGTTAATTGTGAGGATGAGAGTAAAATACAATACACAATTAAGGAAGATAAAAGCATATTAGATTTATTGGATGAAATGAATATCTAGTTAGCGGAGGTGTAGTATGAAGGTTTGTTTTGTGGGCGCTGGTTCTATTGGTAAACGGCATATAAAGAACTGGTTGCACTTGTGTGATGGAAAGGAAATTCCATGTGAAATACATCTTCTTCGCTCAAGCAAAAGACCATTAGAGGAAGATATTGAGAAGATTGTGCATGCGCAATTTTATAAAGAGGAAGATTTGGATGAATATTATGATGCTATATTTATAACAAATCCTACATATTTACATTATGATACGATAAAAATGCTAAAAAGATATTCAGAACACTTTTTCGTTGAAAAACCTGTTTTTGAGAGTGATAATCGGGATTTATCAGCGCTGGAGTTGCCATCGAAAAATATTTATTATGTCGCATGCCCGTTAAGATATACACAGCCACTGTTATATGCTAAAAGGATAATAACTAATGAAAAGGTATATAGTGTAAGGGCAATCAGTTCATCTTATTTACCAGATTGGCGGCCAGGGACGGATTACAGGAAAACCTATTCTGCACATAAAGCGGAGGGCGGCGGTGTGTCAATAGACTTAATACATGAGTGGGATTATCTGATTGACTTTTTTGGATATCCAAGAAATGTAAAAAAGTTTATCGGAAGATACTCCCATTTGGAAATGGATAGTGAGGATTTAGCAACGTACATTGCACAATATGATGAAAAAATTATTGAATTGCATTTAGATTATTTTGGGCGATACGCAGAGAGAAAGTTGGAACTCCGTACCCAAGATGCAGTATATGTTGTAGATATTATCAATTCGTGTATTATTAAAAATGGTGAGGTGGTTTGTAAGTTTAATGAGCAGCCAAATGATAAATATATGCTGGAAATGCAAAATTTTTATAATATTGCATTTAAAGGGGCAGAGAATAGAAATACACTAGAGCATGCTTTAAAAGTTTTAAAAGTGGCTACAAATCCATAAAAGGAGTATCTGCATATGTTTGATGAATTAATAATTAGTCCAAACTTATCTGTAAAGGAAACTATTAGATATATGGAGAACAATCATATTCAAGCAGTTGTTATTGCTAATGAAGATAAAAAATTGATGGGATTATTCTCTTATGGCGATATGCGTAGATTTTTTTTATCTGGAGGGAATCTTAGTGATTCGATAACAACTGCCATGAATCCTAATCCAATATTGTTTTCAACAATACAAGAAGTAAAGGATTATATGGAGAAACAAACATTGGTTTTATATCCAATAGTAGATTGTCAAAATGAAATTATCAGCATAATTACAAATGAAAGCTTTAAAGGAGACGAACAAATTAATTCTTCTTTAAAGGATGTGCCATTAGTTATAATGGCAGGAGGAAAGGGCACGAGATTATATCCCTATACTAAAATTTTACCCAAGGCCCTTGTTCCGATTGGTGATTATACGATTACTGAACGTATAATAAAGAATTTTCAGAAGTATGGAGTTCAGGATGTGTTTATGGTTTTAAATCATAAGGCCAACATGATTAAATCTTATTTCAACGATATAGAAAAAGATTATAATTTACAATTTGTACAGGAAGAGCAGTTCCTAGGTACAGGAGGGGGATTGTATTTATTAAAAGATTTAGTTAAGTCTACGTTTGTACTTTCAAATTGTGATATATTGCTTGATGCAGACTTGGAATGTATATACCGAACTCATAAGATGAATAACAACAAGATAACTTTTGTATGTGCTATGAAAAATGTTCAGATTCCATATGGTGTTGTGGAGACAAATGCGGATGGCAGTATAAATAGTTTTAGGGAGAAACCGGAATTTTCTTTTTTGACAAATACGGGAGTATATGTTATAGAAAGAGAAGTTCTGGATGACTTAAATGAAAATGAGTTCATTCATTTGCCAGATATAGCTAAACGTTATTTAGAACGGGGAGAGAAAGTAGGTGTGTTCCCTATTTCAGAGCATGCGTGGCTTGACATGGGACAATTTAGTGAAATGAAGAATATGTTGCAAGAATTAGGAATTCAAGGATAAGGTGATAGCGATGGAGAGAAAAAAAATAAGTTTATTTACGCCTTGTTATAATGAGGAGGGAAATGTACAGGAAATGTATGAACGTGTGACAAATGTCATGAATACATTGCCTCAGTATGAGTATGAATATATTTTTATTGATAATAAATCAACAGACAGGACACGAGAGATTCTTAGAACTATTGCGAAAAAAGATAAGCATGTTAAAGTGATTTTCAATCGTAGGAACTTTGGCCCGGGACGGTCTGGTGCATATGGCTTTATGCAGACTACAGGAGATGCTTCTATATGTATGGCGTGTGATCTTCAAGATCCCCCAGAGTTGATTCCAGAATTTATAGAAAAGTGGGAAGCCGGTTATAAAGTTGTATGGGGAAGAAAGATTGCGAGTGAAGAATCTAAACTTATGTTTTGGGTTAGAGGTATATATTATAAGATAATTAAGTTATTTTCAGATCATAAACAATATGAACATGTTACAGGATATGGGTTGTATGATAGAGAGGTTATGGATTATATAAGAGCAGAGCATAATCCGCATCTTAATTTAAGGTATTCAATTACGGAATATGGATTTGATGTGGGGATTGTTGAGTTCGAACAACCAAGCCGAAAACATGGAAAGTCCAGTTATAATTTTTTTAGGTATTTAGATGCTGCAATAGAGTCTTTAGTTTCAACCTCTCAAAAACCTTTGAGACTAATAACTTTATTTGGTTGTGTGTGTATGATTGTATCATTGCCGATAATGGTAATAATGCTAATTACAAGCATGTTTGGTGTTAAGTTTAAAAAGACAGCATGGATGGGGCAAATAGGTTTTTTGGGATTTTCTATACAAACTTCAGTAATGGGAATTTTGGGTGAGTATTTAAAGGATGCTTTATCAAGGATTATCGATGCGCCATTGGTGGTTATTGAAGAAAGAATTAATTTTTAGATAATTTAGAAGGAGACGGATGTGTTGTCAATTAAAAGGAATAAAATACATGTTATAAGTATTATTTTTTTAATAATTATTTTTTCCTTCAGATTGTTTTTTATAGATAGTGATATTTCAGCTCCGTGGGGAGTGTTAAATTATCAGCCAATCGATGAGGGGCTTTATGCCAATTTGGCATTGAATAAAATGAATTTTGGTTCAATAAATCCTAATATACAAATAGATGTGGATGTAGAGTATTTAATGCAGCCCCATGTATTAACAAATATATGTGGGAATATCATTGTTTATTTGGGCCTGAGAGTATTTGGTGATAATTTTTTTGGATTTAGAATAGGCTCAGTTTTGACAAGCTTTTTAATTGTTGTATTATTCTATTTTTCGCTTAATAATATTTATAATGCAATATCCAAAGAAAAAGGAAAAAGGAAGATTCCCTTTTTTTTAGTTCCAGTACTTTCTATTTATTTTGGATTTAATTTTGTGTTTTATAATGCAAGCCGTTTAACTGAACCTACTCTTTTTCGGTTGCTTTTTTTAGAACTAATTATTTTTATTTTTACTTTACCAAAAGTTAAAAATAGTATAAAAGCATTTTTAATGGCTTTTTTTGCAATTGTCTCTATTTTTATGGTTTATGTTACGAACGTATTTATTATGTTGGCGTTTGCGTTGCTTTTGCTTTACTGGATATTAAAAAAGGAGTATAAAACTTTTGTTGAGTATTTAAAATATAGTATTCCGGGTATCATATGCGGTTACGCGATATCGTATGTTTATTATGCGCGGTATTGGGATACTTCCCCTATCAAAAATTTGTTGGCATGTATAACGAGTTTTGGTTCAAGTGCGGGATACGATATTGAGGCGGCAAATAGATTCCAGAATTTGTCGAGTTTTACGTCGGCGAATATATTTCTCTATAATCCGGTGTTTATTATAGCCATAGTATGGGGTGGTTATTTTCTGATAAAAAAGAAAAAAGAAAAAAAGAATGAGGCAGTAATTTTATCCTATTTCCTGGTGGGGGCACTATTGCTTCAAACGCTATTTTCTGAGGATTATATTGTAAGAAAAGCTTTGGTGTTGATGCCGGCTTTATTGATTATTGTTTTTTTTGCTGCTTATAATTATTTCCTTTATCATGAGGAAATTTCCTTAAAGGTTTCATGCGTGTTAAATGGGATTAGCATAAGTTGGGTATTCTATAATATAATTTATCGTTTGTTTTTAATTGAAAATGGAACGAATTTGGATTTTTCTAAAAAAGATAGGTATATTTTATATTTAATGTTTGTCGGTGTGGTGTTCGTATTTATACTAGGCTCTATTGTAAAAAAACAGAGATATTTAATTTTGGTATTGTTACTAGTTGTTTCATTCTCGGCTAATACATTGTATATTATAAAATATAATTGGATGAATCAAACATATTGTGATAAAACAGCGATGCAGCAACTTGGTGAAATAGTTGGGGATGAATATGTTTTAGGTGAATATATTAATGGATATACTCTATATAATGACATAAAACCTGTCTTAAATACACAGGATAAGTTGTTAGAGTATATGCTTGACAATCATAGCTTATATTATTTTGATTACAGTAATTATCATACATATAATTTATCAAAAGAATTTTTGAATTATTATGTTGAACCAGTAAAGTCCTTTCCGAGAGCTTTTAAAACCTTTGGAATAAATAGGGAAATGACACTTTATAAATGGAGAAAATAGTTTATAGATAGGCGATAAAAATGCGTGTTTTTTTATTTAGAAGTAATGATATAGAAAAAAGCAGTTACATATGGAATATGGCGGGAAGCATGATCCTGGCTTTTCAATCTGTCATCCTCCTAATGGTTATAACAAGAGTGATAGGTCTGGAGGCAGCGGGAATCTATACTATCGCATATGCGAATGCCAATTTGTTTTTGACGATTGGTAAATATGGTATGCGGTATTTTCAGGTTTCAGATGTCAAGGATGAATATTCTTTCCCTGAATATTTATCTTCACGATGGATTACAACGATGGCAATGCTTGTTGTATCTATAATATATGGTATAGTTCTTTCGGGGCGAGATGGATATTCAATTGATAAAATTTACATAATTCTGTGGATGTGTTTATTTAAAGCTGTAGATTCGTTAGAAGATGTTTACCATGGATTATATCAACAAAAGGGGCGTTTAGATGTAGCTTCTAAGGTATTAACATTACGTATGGTTATAACTATTCTATTTTTTGTAATAGTTCTTATAGTAACGAAGAATCTGTGCTGGGCATTGATCTTATCTACCGTATTAACGATGGTGTTATTCGTTGTATTCACTTTTATTACATTTAACCTTTTTAAAAGTGATAAAGTAAAGATACGATGGAGAAAGGTAGGAGCAGTGCTGATTCAATGCTTTCCTCTTTTTGTCGGTGGATTTTTAAGCTTTTATATAGGAAATGCGCCTAAATATGCAATTGATATGTATCTATCCGACGAAATGCAGGCATGCTATGGTTTTATTGCAATGCCGGTTTTTGTAATTGGATTGTTGAATGGATTTATTTTTAACCCAATGTTATATAAGATATCTCTATTATGGTATAACAAAGAGGTGAAAACATTTATTAAACGTACAGTGCGCCAAAGTTTAATTGTTGTTGCCATAACGATAATCTGTATGTTGGGTGGATATTTATTAGGAATACCGGTGTTATCCGCTTTGTATAGTACAGATTTATCAAATTACAAGACAGAATTATTGATTTTATTATTAGGGGGAGGTTTCCTCGGCTTATCCGGTTGGCTTAATACCGTACTGACAATTATGCGTTATCAGCATACAGTGATTTTTGCGTATGGAATTGTTGCGTTGCTTGCATTAGTGACGTCCAATTCTATCGTGTCCAAATACGAAATATTGGGAGCATCATTACTCTACACAGGGTTAATGGCTATATTATGTTTAGCTTTTATCTTGTTAATTATATACGGTTTGATTAAGAGTCAGCGAACGATGAGTAAGAAGGCTTTGTCGTAAATATAATATTAATAAATAGGAGATGAAAAAATGTTTGATTTAAGTAGTTTTATTTCGGAACATGTAACGAAGAGACCAGAGAGTATGTTTCTTCGGGATATTGAGAATAATAGGCAGGCATTAACACAAAAAATACATGATAAAACAGTGCTTGTTATCGGTGGCGCAGGGAGTATAGGAAGCTCTTTTATTAAAGCGGTTCTTCCATTTCAGCCAAAAACATTAGTTGTGGTTGATACAAATGAGAATGCGTTAGCTGAACTCACCCGTGATCTCAGAAGTACAAAAGGTATGTTCGTACCAGAGGATTATATACCTTATCCTATGGATTTTGCATCACCAACATTTGAAAAGATGTTTAGAAATCGTAATGGGTTTGATGTCGTAGCAAATTTTTCAGCCCATAAGCACGTAAGAAGTGAAAAAGATATTTATTCTGTGGAAGCATTGATTCAGAATAATGTTTTACATGCAAAAAAATTATTGGATCTCCTTGCGGATTTCCCACCAGAAGAATATTTTTGTGTATCCACGGATAAAGCGGCAAATCCTGTAAATATAATGGGCGCAAGTAAGAGAATCATGGAGGATGTTATTTTTTCGTATTCTGATAGATTTCCTGTAAAAACGGCACGTTTTGCAAATGTAGCTTTTTCAAATGGTTCTTTCCCGGCTGGTTTTATTGCCAGACTTTCTAAGCTGCAGCCGTTAAGCGCCCCTTCAGATGTTAGAAGGTATTTTGTATCCCCTGAAGAAAGTGGACAGATTTGTATGTTGGCTTGCATGCTTGGTGCAAATAGAGAGATTTTTTTCCCAAAACTTGAAGAAGAACAGATGATGACCTTTGATGCAATTGCCACAGAATTTCTTCATGCGCATGGTTATGAAGTTTTGGAATGTGATTCAGATTCAGATGCCATTGATAAGGCTGAGGAATTAAAGAGGGGGAGTACAAGATATCCGGTTCATTATTCCGGTTCTAATACATCCGGTGAAAAGGAATTTGAGGAGTTCTTTACGGATGAAGAGAAAGTGGATATGAACAGGTTTGGTTCTTTGGGGGTTATTGTAGATAAGCAAATTGCTGATGTGGAAAAGATTGATAATTTATTCCAGACATTAGAGAGGGCTTTTGCCGTAGAATCTGTGACAAAGGATGGTGTTGTGGCGATTATTAGTGATTATTTACCAAACTTTGAGCATATTGAAAAAGGTAAATCACTTGATACAAAAATGTAAATGAGATGAAGAAATGAGGCGAAAAGTATGAGTCGGTTTGTACCGTTATCTATACCAAATTTTGAAGGAAATGAAAGTAAATATGTGAATGATGCATTGGCGCAGGGATGGGTTTCTACTGGCGGAGCTTATATAACAGAGCTTGAACATAGTATTGCAGAATATATACATGTTAAAAATGTGGCAGCCTGCCAGAGCGGCACTTCTGCATTGCATATGTCGTTGATTGAGTGCGGAGTTATGCCTGGAGATATGGTCATAGTCCCAACTTTGACTTTTATTGCGGCTGTAAACCCTGTGAGATATCAGTTTGCTGAGCCTGTGTTTATGGATTGTGATGATAGTTTATGCATGGATCCGAAAAAACTGGAAAAATTTTGCCAAAAAGAATGTGATTTTATTAATAATCAATTGATTCATAAATCAACAGGAAAGCAGATAAAAGCCATTATAGTTGTACATGTATTCGGCAATATGGCAGACATGGAAGCGATAATGGATATTGCGGAAAAATATAATTTGAAGGTTATTGAAGATGCTACAGAAGCATTGGGTACATATTATACAGCAGGGAAATATGCAGGAAAGTATGCGGGAACTATTGGTGATTTTGGTGCGTATTCTTTTAATGGCAACAAGATTATTACGACTGGCGGTGGCGGTGCTGTAACAGCAAAAGATGCAGATATGGTACGGCACATTCAATATATTTCTACACAAGCCAAAGATGATCCGCATTACTATATTCATAATGAAGTAGGATTTAATTATCGCATGACGAATCTTCAGGCGGCATTAGGCGTTGCGCAGATGGAAGAATTGGCAGAGTTTGTTAGAAGAAAACATAAAAATTATGAGCAGTATGCAGAATTATTAAGGAATTTTAAGTATGGGAAGTTATTAGGATTTAGGGAGAATACGTACTCTAATCAATGGTTCTATTCTGTTCAGATAGATAGAAATATTTTCAAAGGAACTATGCGTGAACTTATCACGGCTTTAGAGAAAAAAGGTGTACAAACAAGGGCAATATGGGGATTGATTCATGAACAGATACCATATAAGAATGCAATTGCATACGAAATGGAAAAAGCACCGTATTATGCTTCGTGCATTTTAAACATACCATGCAGTACACAGTTGACAGAGGAAGAAATACATTTTGTAGTTGAGCAACTGGAAGCTGTTTTTGAAGAATTGACAAAGTAGGAAAAAATAATGGAAGATATTATCCTGATTGGCTTTGGTGGCCATGCAAAAAGTATGATTGACAGCATAGAAAAGGCAGGAATATATAGAATCATTGGATACACAGATATTAAAGCTGGCTCTGAATATCATGGATATAAGTGGCTGGGAGCCGATGATGTTTTATCGGATTATTATAATAAAGGGATTCACTCAGCGTGTATAGGCATAGGATATATGGGTGAGGGACGATTCAGGGACAAATTGTATAAATTTGTTAAAGAAATTGGATATAATTTGCCCGTTATTATAGACCCCACAGCGATACTTAGTAATGCTGTAAATATTGGTGAAGGAACTTATATTGGTAAGGGGGCTATTATCAATTCAGGTAGTTGTATTGGTAAAATGTGTATTATTAATACAGGTGTACTTGTGGAGCATGAGAATATGATTGAAGATTTTTCTCATTTAGCTGTTAGAGCTGTATTGAGCGGTAACGTTAGGATAGGGAGTCATTGCTTGGTTGGTGCAAACTCAACAATTATACAGGGAAGGTGTGTAGGGAAGAATGTAAAAATAGGTGCTGGAGCGGTGATTATTGACGACTTGCCGGACAATACTACTGCTGTTGGTGTGCCTGCACGAATTGTGGATTTAGGAGGGCATAAATGATGGGCAAAGTGTTGATTATTGCTGAAGCGGGGGTAAATCACAATGGTGATTTAGAGTTGGCTAAAAAGCTTGCATTGGTAGCCAAGGAGTGTGGAGCAGATATTGTGAAATTCCAGACTGCGAAGGTATCATCATTGGTTTCAAAATTTGCCCAGATGGCCGATTATCAAAAGCAGAATATAGGGCATGAGATGAGCCAACAGGAAATGTTGAAAAAGTTGTTATTGTCCTATGATGAATTTATAGTCCTTGCAGAGTATTGTAAAAAAATTGGTATTCAGTTCCTCTCAACACCATTTGATATTGAAAGTATATACTTTTTAGAAAACTTGGGATGTGATCTTTGGAAGGTTCCTTCGGGGGAAATTACAAATCGTCCTTATTTGGAAAAGATAGCTCAGACGGGAAAAAGTGTAATTTTGTCTACAGGTATGAGTACCTTAGATGAAGTAGATGCAGCATTGAAAGTTTTGAGTGGAAATGGGAGTAAAGATATTACATTACTTCATTGTACAACAGAATATCCGGCACCCTATGAGGAAATAAATTTAAAAGCTATGCTGACTTTAGAAAAAGAGTTTAAATGTCCGGTAGGATATTCGGATCATACAAAAGGGATTGAGGTTGCAATTGCAGCTGTTGCTATGGGAGCGCGTGTGGTAGAAAAGCATTTTACCTTGGATAAAAATATGGAAGGGCCAGACCATAAGGCAAGCTTAGAGCCGATGGAATTAAAAGCTATGGTTAATGCAATACGTAATATTGAAAAGGCAATGGGTGATGGCCATAAGGAGCCATCTGCATCGGAAATTAGGAATCGAGAAGTGGCTAGAAAAAGTATTGTTGCAAAAAGGAGTATAGCAAAAGGCGAAATTTTATCAGAGGAAAATATAACTACTAAACGACCTGGTAATGGCATTAGTCCGATGCGGTGGTATGAAGTATTAGGAAGAAAAGCCATTCGAGATTTTCAAGAGGATGAATTAATAGAAATATGAAAAAGAAAATAGTAGTGTTGACTGCCACAAGGGCAGAGTATGGTTTATTAAAAAATATTATAATTGCGTTAAAAGAGATGTCAGAACTTGATACAGAGGTGGTTGTTACAGGAGCACATTTATCTATTGGGTGTGGTAATACATATCAGGAAATAGAGAATGATGGAATTAAAATTACTAAAAAAATCGAAATATTGTTAAATTCAGATACACCCGTTGCTGTCTCCAAAAGCATGGGATTAGCTATGATGAGCTTTGCAGAATACTTTGAAGAGAGTAGGCCGGATGCGCTTTTGGTTTTGGGAGACCGATATGAAACTCTTGCGGTGTGTTGTTCAGCAATGAATGCGCGGATACCGATTTTTCATCTTTATGGTGGGGAAACTACAGAAGGCGCTATTGATGAGGCTATTCGCCATTCGATTACAAAGATGAGTTATTTGCATTTTACAAGCACAGAAGAGTATAGAAAGCGGGTAATACAGCTTGGCGAGAATCCTAATCGTGTATATACAGTGGGAGCAATTGGTATAGAAAATGCACTTCATGAAGAAAAGTTGAGTAAAGAACAGTTATCAGAATCTATAGGATTAGATTTGTCGGTTCCGTTTGGTGTAGTTACATTTCATCCAGTTACTTTAGAAAGTAGTATGGAAGAGCAGTGTTTAGAAGTGTTGAATGCAATTAATAAACTTGATGAGTATCAATTTATTATCACTGGGGCAAATGCAGATTGTGGAGGAAATACCATTAACAAAATGTTACAAGAATTTGCCGATAGACATAAGAATGTATGTTTTGTTATGTCATTAGGCTTAAAGCGGTATTTAAGCGCACTGAATTGTGCTTCATTTGTTCTGGGGAATTCGTCGAGTGGCTTGATAGAGGCTCCATCTTTTGGAATTCCAACAATTAATGTTGGAAATCGCCAGAAAGGACGTTTGAAAGCGGATTCCGTTATCGATTGTGATACAAAAGCAGAAGATATTGTCAATGCTGTTAGGGTTGCAATGACAGAAGAATTTCGAACAAAAGCCCAAAATACAGTTAACCCGTACGGGGACGGTCATACCTCGAAAAAAGTTGTAGAAATCATAAAAAAGAATCTTTTTAAGGGCGATATTCATCTTTTAAAGAAATTTTATAATATTGATTTTGAGATATGATGTTCTTTTAGGATAAGCGATAAAATTAGGAATAAAGTATTAGAGAGTTATTTTTATTTAAAATTGTAATCTAACACAAGTAACATTGGAAAATAATAAGTGGTCATTTATTAAAAGGGCTATTTTAAGTTACAAATTCAGAATGACGGAAATGAGGATTTTACTTATTATGTTTATGGCAGTATTTTTAAGTATTATGTCAGGTGATTATTTTGTAAATATAGAAGTAGATGAAAGATAAATGGTTATTTCTCATAGTTTCTGATAGGTCATGTATGAAAAATAATTGATTTAGTCGAAGATATACTCATCTGCATTTTAATATGAATGGATGTCTGAGAGTATGGAGAGAAAAAATTAATAATGAATAAAATTGTAAAATGGGTAGATATATTTGTAATTAAATTTTGGTTTGTTTTTAGTATAATTGTTTTTTTTGTATCATTGGCGATAAAGGCTCAATATCATATGGATGATTATCCATATTTTAAATGGAATTCAGTTGTAGATATAGCTTTATTGTTTTTTTTAATAGTATGTTATTACTTTTTGTACAGGTATGCCGATAAAATTGAAAATAGAGTGAGTTATCCTGAATTATGGATTTTTTTTGGTTTGATGGGTGTTTTATATGTCTTATTGATTCCGTTAAAACCATTTTCAGATATGTCTTATGTGTCAGAAGGAGCATCACTTTTTGCACGGGGTGATATTGATGGTATTTTGGCTTCAGATTATCTACAGATGATTACAAAGAATTTGAAAGTTTCGATGTTCTATGGTATTCTTGGGTTTTTTTTACCAAAGAATGTTTTGTCGTTTAGGATAATTAATGTGTTTTTGTATTTATTAATTTGTCATTTTTTGAGCAAGACAAGCAAAAATATGGGATATCGATATACTAAGATAATTTTTGTTTTCGTGGCTTCATATTTACCATTATTAATGTATTGTAATCATGTTTATTATGACTTGCCAGTGATATTCTTGTGCGCATTGGCTGTATATTTTTATACTAAAGAGAGAAATTTGAAAAATGTGTTTATAGCGGCTGTTGCATTGGGGATTGCTTGCAGTTTACGAGTTTTGGCATTCCTGTTTGTGATAGCGATAGCTGTAGATTATGTTTTCTTTTATAAAAAGGAATTGTTTGCCGAGCATTGTAGAAAGTTGATAATATTGTGTATATTTGGAGCTGTTGTAGGTGGTATTCCAAAATCCTGTGATACTATAGTTAATTATCATTTTAGGATTGAAGGTGCGGAAGATGAATCAATATGGACATTGTTTTGGATGGGAATTAATGAAGAAGAATTTGGTTTTATGCATAACGAGATTGCAGGTGGCACAAAGAATTTTTCTGATTTTTATAATCTTCTGATTAGCCGAAATATGGAACAAAATGTAAAACTTTTTGGAAGGAAAATATTTTGGGAGTGGTCTCAAGGAACATATCAGGCACAAAGATATGGCTTTGGATTAGATGCAACTGTTGTTCTGGATAAATTTGAGTATGAAACACCAATTACCCGTTATTTGATGCGCGATGAACAAAAGGGCCGACAGCTTATAAATTCATTTTGTCGTGCCCAATATCTGGTATGGTTTTTCTTTATGATTTTAGGGATGAGAAAGATGAATAATTCAGAGCGAGAAAGATATCGGATGCTTATATACCTTATGTTTGGTACATTTTTAGTCTTGATTTTCTATGAATTAAAATCAAGATATGTAATGCATTGTATGATTCCTATGGTTATGCTAGCTGTACGAGGATTGGAAAGAAGTAAGGGGGCTATACATACTAAAAATTTAAACAGGTGTAAAACTAGGCGTTATCCTTGAAGTGGAAAGGTGAGAAGGCTACAGTCCAGTTACGACAATGATAATAATGGAAAATAGATAATATCATAAATATATCCTTTAATAGATTGTTATTATATTATATACTATTGCGACAGATATATTCATAGTTAAAATGTGCTAGGCATTCAGGAATGTTTTGAGGAGTGTAGAAAATTTAAATGATATTTAATTGCATAAGAAAAATTGTCAATGCAATTTGTGGGTACTTGCAGTAGGGAAAGGCATAGAGAAAGGTAGTTTCTTATTCTGAATAAAAGATTAATATAATGTATAGAGTGTATAACCAGTAATAAGAGGGGGATTTTTATACCAAAAGTGGCCTTTGAGGAAAACATTCAGTTTTTTAGGATAGTATGACATTTGCAAAAACAAGTTGAAAGGTATAAGGGATAGCAGATTTATGAAACGAAATATAGTTTTTGCCACCGTGTGTTTTATAATAGCGTTGCTTTTTTTGGTTGCATTTTTTAGTCCGGTAAAAAATATGCAGAGATATGTTCCTAATGGAGACTGTATTAGGGCCTTAACCAGAACTGATATCAGTCAAATGAATGATTGTAAAATAAGTTCTTCAGGAGAATTTATAGTTACAGGAGTAGACCCATATATTGTTTTTGAAAATGTTAATCTGCCTGTTAAAGGAATTGTATTTAATGTTATAGATAAATTTAAAGATAAGATATCAGGTCAGGTTTTTATCGATGTAGGACAGGGATTTGACGAAGGGTTATCATCTTATGAGGCAACTGTGGCTGGAACGCCATTTTTATGTTTTTCTATATCGGGAGAAAATGTGCATTCTATACGTTTGGATATAGTTAGATATTCTGAATTTGCTTTTCAATCCATTGAAATTTATGCAGATTCTCCTAATTTGGAAGAGTTTAAAATATATCCAAGTTTTCTAAGGTGTTATTAGCAGTAGGTGTGGCAGTGTTAATTGGCCTATTTGCATATTTATATGATAAACGTATGAATGTGTCATTTGGGATAATAAATGTAATAAAAAGGAACTATTTAAGGATAATTATTTTTATACTTGGAATTATCGTGATAGGTATATTAAGTATTGGTATAGAGTGTATAGTAAGTCAATTTTATTCTTTTCAGAAATTCTCTCTAGCGAGTTTGAATCATTATCGATATTTGTTTATTTGTCATATATTGATTGCTGTGTATTGTTTTGTATGGTTTTCAAAATATCTGGATAAGAAGCCTGAAAATATGTTTTTGTCCTTGGTTCTGGTTACTGGTTCTATGATGATTACAGTAGCACCTTTTGGAGCAAACAGTTGGGATGAAGCTATACATTATAGATGGGCAGACAATGCTTCGTATTATGAAGAAGCAGATATATCCATGGCAGATTATTTATATGATATGATGAGCGATTATGTAGGCGTAAAAGCAAATCCCCAGGAAAATTCGAAAGCTATTGAAACAATGAATAAGCAAGATTTAAATTTGGTGGGATACCATAGTACAGACACAACTATTGCCCATAGGGTTAGTGGTTTGTTTATTGCGGTGGCTAGGATGCTAGGCTGTTCGTTTTATGAAACTTACATGATAGGTAAGTATGGAGTGTTGTTGGTATATGCCGTTGTGTGTTTTTTTGCTATGAAAAAGTTAAAAAGCGGAAAAATGATTATGGCAATTATAGCACTGTTCCCAACAAGTATGTTTTTGGCAACGAGTTATTCTTATGATTATTGGGTCACATGTTTTTCAATGTTAGGGATGGCTTGTTTCGTCAGTGAATTGCAAAAGCCACAGCAAATGATTTCTGTAAAAGATACAATGATTATGGTAGGCGCGTTTGCAGTTGCATGCTTGCCAAAAATGATTTATGCTATCTTGCTTATTATTCCATTCTTTATGGTGAAGAGAAACTGGAATAAAAAAGAGTATAGAAGGTATTATGGAATTTGTAGTATTGCGGTTATAATCTTAGGCATAATGTTGGCAATTATTGCATTGCAGCAAATTGGCGGACCGGGGGATTTGCGAGGTGGAGCAGATGTAAATCCAACAGAGCAGGTTGCCTATATTTTTCAAAATCCGTTCACTTATGCCAGAGATTTAGTTAATTTTATTCGTACATATCTTATGCCGGCTCGTGCCGAACAATATATGGTACATATGGCCTATCTCGGCATAGGCTCTGGCGCAACGGTAATTATGGGATTATTGATTTTTGCGACTATTACGGATAGGAAGGAAGACGATGTATATTCTTCAACATGGTTAAATCGTATAGGGATTGGGGGACTGTTTTTTGCTTCTATTGCATTAATAGCTACATCCTTATATATCGCATTTACTCCAGTAGGGAGTAGAGTTATAAAGGGATGTCAATATAGATATTTAATTCCGCTACTATTTCCTTTTTTATCTATAATTGGAAGTCAAAAGTTTGCATACAAGATGAAATACAATTGGTATAATGGAATTATTATGGGAATAATGGTCACATTATGTTATTATAATGTGTATACATTAATGTTACCAATACTAATGTAGGTTGCAAATAGAATGTGAAAATATGATGACATATTTGTACTGGAATTTATGGGGGCTAGGGAGATTTTTATGAAACGGCATGTGAGTTTTGCAGTAATATGGTTTATAATTACTTTATTTTTTTCAATAGCATATTTTAGTCCGACACATTATGTTGAAAGATATGTTCCGGTAGGAGACAGAGACATGGTTCTTACAGCAGAGGATATCACTTTTATGAATGATTGTGACATGAATTCTTTGGGGGAAATAGATGTAAAAGGAGAAAATCCATATATCGTGTTTGAAAATGTGGATATTCAAGCGGCAGGGATTACAGTCAATACTGAAAGCAGTTTTGAAAGTAATATATCAGGGAAACTATATGTGGATAGCACTGGTGATGGCTTTGAGACTGGACAAGTATATTATGCCCCTGGGGCAGAAGATTCTGAATATATATGTTTTTCATTGCCAAGCACGAAAATAAAAAATCTCCGTATAGCAGTCGATAAGGATTTTAAGTTTAAGTGTCTTGAGTTATATGAAAATTCACCAGAAATAAAAGTAATTGAAATTAAGCCCGATTTTTCAAATTATATTTTAGCAGTAATAGTTGCATTGATTTGTAGCGGTGTTGCGTTTTGGATAGATGTTAAGAGAGATATATTTAGGGCAGTATTAGAATTTTTCAAAAAGAAGTGGTTAAGGATTTGCTTTTATGTGGGCGGCGGCATAGTAGTTTGCCTGTTAAGTATACTTGTGGAATTTCTAATCGGCCACAATTTGGTTGGCATATCAACTTTAGGTTTGTATTTTAACAAACAGAGATGTTTATTTATTTGCCATTTATTAGTTGGAATTTATACAATTGTTTTTTTGAGGAAGTATTTAGGAAAAAAGCCAGAATACATTTTTATTATGCTTGTTTTAATTACAGGCTCCATGATGATTCTTGTTTCACCCTTTGGTCATAATAGTTGGGATGGGGAAACACATTATAGATGGGCGGAAAATGCATCTTACTATAAAGAGACCTATGTAAATATGGCAGATTATGAATTTGATGGATATTCTCCGGCTGTTCAGCCGAAGCAGACGTTACAGCAAAATGAAGATGGAATTTTACATATGAATGCAAGCTATAGACTTCATGTAGGATATCGTCCGACAGATACGACGATAGCCCATAGGCTTAGCGGGCTGTTTATGTCGGTGGCAAGAATGTTTGGAGGGAATTTTTATGTAATGTATTTAGTGGGAGAATATGTCATTTTATTTACATATGCAATCGTATGTTTTTTTGCTATGAAAAGGCTGAAAAGTGGAAAAATGATTTTAGCAGTGATTGCGCTGTTGCCGACAAATATGTTTTTGGCGACAAATTATTCTTATGATTATTGGGTGACTTGTTTTTCTTTATTGGGTATGTCTTGCTTTCTCAGTGAACTACAGGCGCCGGAAAAAAATGTTTCTACAGTTAATACATTAATTATGACAGGAGCATTTGCGATTGCAAGCTTGCCAAAGCTTATATATGCTACTTTATTAGCTATACCTTTTTTTATGAAAAAGAATTATTGGTCAAAAAAAGAAAGAAAGAGGTATTATTTAATATGCTCAGGGATTATCATATTACTGTTGGCGTTGCTATCACTCACCGCGTTAAAGGAAGTTAGCGGTACAGGGGATTTACGAGGCGGTATGGACGTTAGTCCATCTGGACAGATTATGTATATTTTGCATAATCCATTTATATATGCTAAAGATTTAATTAAGTTTATCTTATCGTATCTGTCACCACTTAATACAAGCGGTTATATGGTACATTTCGCTTATTTTGGGATAGGCTCGGGAGCATTAATGATATTAGCCTTATTAGTATTTGTTACGATTACGGATAAAAATGAGAATGATTGGCTGTCCTCGGGATGGATAATCAGAATAATTAACATGTTAATTTTTGGAGGGACAATCATATTGGTGGCTACTGCATTGTACATATCCTACACACCGGTAGGAAGCCATGCGATTAATGGATGCCAGCCAAGATATTTGATACCTTTGTTATTTCCGATGCTTTCGGTTATTGGTTATTCGAAATTCCCTAATAAGATAAATCGATATTTATATAATGGTAGTGTTTTAGGAATAATGACAATTTTAACATATTGGAATGTTTATAATTTGATTTTGCCACGTTTAATATAGGGCATAGAGGCTTGAAAATATAAGGACATTGGAGGTACAACATGAAAAAGATGAAAGCTAGAGCACTGATTATAGCAGCTATATTGGTAACAACAAATGTATTTTCAGCATATGCGGAAGATGTTGAATCTGTAGAATCAAAGGAAAGCTTTTTTGAATCGGAGGAAAGTGTCCATACAGAAGAGGAAATTGTGGAAACAGAATCAAAAGAGACAGAGTCTCCAATATCCTCGGAATCCAGTGAAATTGTGGAAACAGCAGAAACAATTGAATCTACAGAAGAAACCAGCGGAGATATTACATATGAGGTGAAGGAGGCTTATGCAGAGCTTCCAGAGATATCTTCGGGTGGTGTGCAGAAAATACATATTGGATTAAATACTACGCAAAAAATTGTAAATGCGACTTTGAGAGGAATTGCAGAGGATAAAGGAGCAGAAGTTGAATATAAATTAACTGATATAGAAGAGAATGCTCTGCTTTTTGAGATTGCTTATACAAGCTATGACGCGGATAGCTATATTTTGACTTCTTTGGAAATTGAAACAGAGAATGGAATTGAGAGTTATGATTTGTCCGCATATGTAGAGAATTTGACATATTTTGTTTTTAGTGCGGACAAAGGCAGTCTTGTAGATTCTGGAATCAGTGCATTTTCAATTAATCAGTTTACGGGAAAATACGGCGATGATGGGAAATTTGTTGTAGTGCTTGACCCGGGTCATGATCCGGGATGTAATACGCGTGAATGGGTCAATGGTGTATGGGAAACGGATTTAAATTGGCGTATTGCTTTAGCAATGAAAGCTGAATTGGAAAAATATGAAAGTGTGCAGGTGTATATTAATCGTGAATGGAGTGAGTGCCCGGAAGAAAGTGATGGGATGGAATGTTTGGAAGCGCGAGTAACTCGAGCGGCCAATTTGGAAGCGGATTTAATGATTAGCCTTCATAACAATGCTTTAGGAAGAGGAAATCTTCAGTATGCGGCGAATGGCACAGAAATTTATATTTCAAAATATTCAGCTTATTACGGGGAATCAAAGGGTCTTGCTGAAGTTGTTGAAAGAAAGCTTTCTGAGATGGGATTAAGTAATAGGGGGATTTATACCAGGGATTATGGTGACGATGGAGATTTTTATGATGACGGGAATAGTTGGGATTACTATGCTATTAATCGCCACAGCACATGGATGGGGATTCCTTCCCTGCTTATCGAACATGCTTACATGGATAGCCCAGTGGATTTAGTTTATTTGAGAGATTCAGCGAAAGTGGATGAGATGGGTCGACGTGATGCGCAGGCCATTGTGGAATACTATGGCCTGTCTTTTGAAAAGGAAAGTGGAGATATTGTAGCTACGCTTGAAAAAGGTACTTTTCTTAATATTGAGGTTAGCAACGTAAGTGCGCCATATTCCATAGAAAAAGTGTATGTGCGAGTCTGGTCGGAAGAAAATGGTAAGGATGATATAATATGGTATGAGCCGGAAAAAGATAGAGAATCATGGAAAGTTATTGTAAATATGAACAATCATAACTTGGAGTCTGGTAATTATAATATTGAATTGTTTTATATGGATAATCAGGGGGAGTATCACTTAGCTAATAATATTGTTGAAACTATTATTTTTGATAATACTATAGTAGAAAATACTAAAACAGATGCTATGTATAGATTGTATAATCCGAATAATAGTGAACATTTCTATACCAGAAGTGCTTTTGAGAAAAATTATTTGGTTTCCATTGGCTGGAATGACGAGGGAATTGGCTGGTATGCACCAACAACTGGTATGCCCGTGTATCGTCTTTACAATCCAAATGTTGGAGATCATCATTATACGTTGAGTGCGGGGGAACGAGATTATTTGGTGCGTGTTGGTTGGAATGATGAAGGAGTTGCTTGGTATTCAGATGTGAAAAAAACAGTACCGGTATATCGTTTATATAATCCGTTTGCGGTTACAGGAATGCATCATTATACAACGAGTTATGGAGAGGCAAAATATTTGAGTTCTATTGGATGGCAATATGAGGGTACGGGATGGTATGGCACTGTGCCTCAATAAACTTTTAAAAAAAGGAGTAGTTGCAGTTGGAAGCAGTTATTTCGCATAAACCTTCACAAAGAGAAATTTATATATGGAATGCGGCTGGAAGCGCGGCAACATCATTTTCAACTCTGGTATTGTTATTGGGGGTTACCCGTATTTTAGGAGCAATTGAGGCAGGGATATTTTCGATTGGTTTTGCATTGGCACAGCAGGTATGGTCTGTTGTTAATTGCGAAATGGTGACATTTCAGGCTACGGATAGGAAAGGCAAGTATTCTTTTGCCCAGTATAACGGTGCCAGAATATTATTATTTGCTGCATCTATGATTGTAATCGCAGCGCTTACACAGGCCAGAGGGTATGATGCGTACAAGTCAGCAGTCGTAATTTTGCTTTGTGTATACAAATGCCTGGATGCTCTATCAGCTTCGTTTTTTGCCTTGTTTCAGAAAAATGAGCGTTTGGATATTGCCGGAAAATCCATGACATATAAAACCTGCCTTTCTGTAGCAGGTTTTATTCTGGGATGCTGTGTATGCAGTCAAATGATTATGCCGTTAGTTATTATGAATGGATTGTATATTATAGGCATTATACTGTTTGATTTAAGATATGTGGGATACTATGATAAACTGTCTGTAAAAATGAATAAAAAAATATTCCATCTGCTTTTGGAGTGTTTTCCACTTTTTATTGGAAGCTTTATGACGGTCTATATATGTAATCAGCCAAAATATGTTTTAGATGTTGTTTCAACGCCTGAAATGCAGACAATTTTTAATATTATTGTAATGCCGGCCTTCGTTATCAATCTTTTGAGTATGTTTATGTTCCGTCCATTCTTAACCAGAATAGCATTACAATGGGAAGAAAAAAGAATGAATTCTTTTATAAAAATTAATGTGAAGTTATATGGATTTATTCTTTTATGCACAGTGGGATGTACATTTGCAGGGTGGCTTCTGGGAATTCCGGCATTGTCCTTAGTGTATGGAGTTGATTTAACGGGATATAGGATGGAATTGTGTGTTATACTGATTGGCGGTGGAATGAATGCGGCGGCTGTGCTTTCCTATAATGTGTTGTCAGCAATAAGGCATCAAAAATATATTTTATGGGCTTATGTGGCTGCATTTTTGATTTCATTGGTAATAAGCGGACCATTGATTGAAAAAATGGCAATGATGGGAGCAAGTATATCTTATGCGATTCCATTTTTAGTTATTGCAATTATATTAATATTTTGTATTATAATTGAAACCATAAAAAGAAAGAAAAAATAATTACTTAGGAGAAGAGATGAAAACGTTAATTATTATTCCTGCTTATAATGAGGGTGAGAATTTGGAACGAGTCATATCGAATTTGGAAAAGAATTTTTCTCAATATGACTATTTGATTGTCAATGATGGCTCTAAAGATAATACAGAAGCAGTTTGTCAAAAAAATAGATATAACTATGTGAGTCATCCGGTGAATTTGGGATTGACAGGTGCATTCCAGACAGGGATGAAGTATGCAAAAGAGAAGGGATATGACTGTGCTATCCAATTCGACGGAGATGGGCAGCATAATGCTGAATATATCCAGACAATGGAAGATAGAATGATGGAGGGATATGATATTGTTATAGGTTCCCGATTTGTCAATGAAAAGAAGCCGAAATCTTTGAGAATGCTTGGGAATAATTTAATTCAATGTGCGATTAAATTAACTACAGGAAAAACTATAAAGGATCCAACATCGGGTATGAGACTGTTTGATCGGAAAATGGTTGAATGTTTTGCAGGAGCTATGGATTTGGGGCCGGAGCCGGATACGATGGCCCTGTTAATTCGGCGTGGAGCAAAAATATCTGAGGTACAGGTAACTATGAATGAACGAATTGCGGGAGAAAGCTATTTGAATTTTACCCGGTCGATTTTGTATATGACACGAATGTTTATTTCGATACTTATTTTACAGTGGATTAGAAAGGTGTGATATATATGGATTCTTTAAGAATAGTGTTGTTGGTAGCCTCTATATTAACCGCGTTTTTTGTGTTAAGAAAAATCAGAAAGTCTCAGTTGGCGATTGACGATGCTTTGTACTGGGTTTTCTTTTGCGGATTTTTATTATTATTAGGTATATTTCCGGGGATTTCATTTTTCTTTTCTGATTTAATTGGTTTTATGTCGCCTTCTAATTTTATATTTGTGGTATTCATATTTTTGCTTTTAATTAAGATGTTTTCTATGTCGGTAAAAATGTCAAACATGCAGGCAAAGCTGAATAGTTTGATTCAAAAGTATGCTTTAGATGCTCATGAGAATAATGAAGAGAAAGAAAAAGGGGAGTAGGATGGAATTATTAAATACAAACCATACATTTGCGATATGCGCTTATAAAGAGTCTCCATATTTAGAAAGTTGTATTAAATCGCTGGTTAATCAGAAGAAGAAAACAAATATTATTTTATGTACATCCACACCGAATGATCATATTGCAAGATTAGTGAAGAAATATCAGCTTCCATACTTTATTCGCGAAGGGGCAAGTGATATCCGTGATGATTGGAATTTTGCTGTCCAATCCGCAAAGACGGATTATGTGACAATTGCACACCAGGATGATGTTTATTCTAAAAATTACTTTTTGGAATTATCAAAGTATTTGCCGGACCCGGATATGTCGCTTTTTATCACAGATTATTTGCCAATCAAACATGGGAAACCGGATGTAAAGGATATTAGCAGGAGAGTAAAATGTTTGTTAAGACTGCCGATGAAAAACAAACATTTAGCTTCATCAAAAATGATGAAAACGCTGACATTGGCTTTTGGAAACAGTATTTGCTGTCCTTCAACAACATATAATAAAAAGCGGCTGGGTGAGCGTATTTTTGATTCAGAATTTAAATATTGTATAGACTGGGACACATTTTTAAAATTTGCGAAACAAGATGGACATTTCGTTTATGCGGATAAACCCTTAATGTATTATCGAATTCATGAAGGTTCTACAAGTAAAGAATGTATGATTGATTCAAGAAAGGTTCATGAAGATACAAGTATGTTTCTTAAATTTTGGCCGAAACCAATTGTTTCGGTTATAATGTTTTTCTATAAAAAATCATATAGAGCTTATGATTGATGAAAATGCAATATTACTGTAATAAAATATTAATTGCTTTTGAAGTAAATTAATAGTATATTAATCTGTATAAACATACAACATATGGGGGAAAGTCGGATGAAAAAAAGAGCATTGGCTATATTTTGCGCAACAGTTTTAGCAGCCGGTCTTATGGCTGAGCCGGTTTTTGCTGTTGATTCATTGGGAGAATCTGGCAGTGAAACAGTTACTTTAAATGAAAGTGGCAATGAGATGGAATCAAAAGAGACCACTGAAAATACCGGGACAGCAGAAAGCGTAAAAGAATCTACAGAAACTGTTGAACAATCGGATGTACAGGATAGTGTGGAACCCGAAACGGACATGCAGTATGAGGCACAGGTGTTTTCAGAATCAAGGGCTATAGAAGAGGAAGAACGTCCTCAGGTTGTTGCGGAGGCTGTTGGCGCCGGCAGCTTTAAAATTAAGATTACAGGCCTAGAAGAGAGTGCAGATATAAAAACTGTATACGTGCCTGTATGGAAGAACAGCGATCAAAGCGATATCTATTGGTATAAGGCACAGAAACAATCCGATGGTTCTTATTTAGTTAACGCAAATATTGAAAATCATAAGTATCATTTGGGGCAATATACAATTCATGTATATATTGAAACTCAGAATGGAACGATGAATTACATTGCAAGTTCCTCGGTGGTGCTGAATAATATTAGCGCAGGAAATTTTTATGAAGAAACAGAAAACGAATATTCCAGAAAATTAATTTTAGATGGGGTAGAAGATCAGGGAATTGCGAATAAAGTGTATTTCGCTGTGTGGAGTGCGGAAAATGGACAAGATGATATCTATTGGTATGAAGCTGCCGCAAATGGGAATACATATTCTGCGAATGTTCTATTTTATAATCATAGAAGCACTGGCGTATATAACGCCCATGCCTACATATCCGGTAAAGATGGTCAGATGCATCTTGTGAAAACGATGACTTTCCAGGTGGATGAACTGCCAAAGGAAAAGGTAGAAGTTGGGGCTGTTGATAGTACTCAGGGCCGTTTTGATGTAAAAATGTATTTAAACAGGGCGCAAAGCGAGATTGACACGGTGTATCTGGCGGCCTGGACGACATCCAATCAGAGTGATATTTTGTGGTATACAGCAAATCGTCAGGCTGATGGCAGTTATCTCGTTAATGTGGATGTAAAAAATCATCAATATCATATTGGAAAATATTCGTTGCATGGTTATGTCAGAGATAAAAGCGGCCGTATGATTCTCATAGGGACAACCAGTTGTACTCTTAAGCTGAGCAGTGGAAACTTTATAGAAGCATTAAATGAAAATGGATATTCAACGAAATTGACTTTGCCGGATGTTCAGACACAGGGAATTGCCAATAAAGTATATTTTGCTGTATGGAGTGTGAAAAATGGCCAGGATGATATTTGCTGGTATGAAGCTTCAGGCAATGGAGCGACATACTCTGCAGATGTTATGTTTTATAATCATAAGGATGTCGGTACATATAATGTTCATGCTTATATAGCCGGACGGAATGGACAGATGCTCCTTGTGAAAACGTCAACTTTCCATGTGGCTGAGCTTCCGAAAGATGAAATAGAGGTTGTCGGGATTGACAATGGAAAAGGCCAGTTTAATGTGGAAATGTATGTGAACCGGCCGGAAAGCAGCATTAGTACGGTTTATTTGGCAGCATGGTCCGAAGGGAACCAGAGCAATATCTATTGGTATGAGGCAAAGCGTCAGGCCGATGGCAGCTATCTGGTTAATGGGGATTTGAAAAATCACAAATATAAGACAGGTACCTACAAACTTCATGGATATGTCAGAGATAAACAGGGACGGATGCTGATGATAGGGTCTGCAGAGTGTACTTTGAAATTCAACATTGGAGATTTTTCCGCAGTATCCAGTGATAAAGAATATGCAAAACGGTTAATATTATCCGATGTGCATACTCAGGGAGTGGCAAGTAAGATTTATTTTGCTGTATGGAGCCAGAAGGATGGTCAAAACGATATTTATTGGTATGAGGCATCTCCGGAAGGGGCGAATTATGTAGTTGATGCCCTTCTCTATAATCATAAGAATCTGGGAATGTACAATGCTCACGCCTATTATCAGGACAAGAATGGCCGGATGCATCTTATTAAGGGCATGACATTTGAATTCGATGCCGATGAAATGCCAAAAGAGAATATCAAAATCACGAATGTGAATGAAGAAAATGGTACATTTGATGTGAATGTTTATTTGGTTCGTTCTCCGGAATCGATTAAACAGGTTTATGTGCCGGTTTGGACGAAGAATGACCAGAGAGATATTTTCTGGTATGTGGCAGATAAACAGGCGGATGGTTCGTACCATGTTACAGTGGATGCAACGAAACATCAGTGGAACTCGGGAAGATATAAGGTGCACAGTTATGTTCAAAAGCCTGATGGGGCAATGCAGTTTATAAAGAGCGGTTATGCAGATATGCAGTTGGGAATGAAAGTTGTTGCAGAAACGATAGATACCCGCTCAGTTAGAGTGAAATTATACGGCGCAGGGGATAATGTAGCAAAAGTTCAGTTCCCGGCATGGAGTGTTGAAAATGGTCAGGATGACTTAGTGTGGTATGATGGCGTAAAGAATTCGGATGGCACATGGAGTGCAGACGTTCATACTAAAAATCATAAATCGACAGGAGCATATATCTGTGATGTGTATTTGACAGAAAACAATAATACATCATTTGTGGAAAGAGCAGAATTTAACATTGCTGAGAAATGGGAAGGTACCTGGCGTTGGATTGACGGATATAAACGTTATATCGGCTCAAATGGAGAGATTGATAATGATGTCTCAAGACTGGTTTCCGGGCCATACCTCATTAAAGTATATAAATGGTCCAACTATTTGATTGTTTTTGCAAAGGACGAACATGGTAATTATACTGTACCGGTGAAGGCGATGATTACATCTTGCGGTAATGGCACGCCGACAGGTACTTACTATTCTCCTATGAAATTCCGTTGGCTGACAATGGTTGGCGGTTCTAAGGCTCAATGGTGTACGCAGATTTCCGGTGATTATTTATTCCATTCGGTGCCATACCGTATCGCAGATCCAACAACATTATATACGGATTTGATGTATAACTATCTTGGAACAACCCAGTCCTTAGGTTGCATACGTCTGCAGGCTGGAGATGCTAAGTGGATTTATGATAACTGTGCATTGGGAACAGAGATTTATATAACCCCTTATGAATCCGGCGGTCCGATTGCAAAGCCGGGATTCAGTCCGATTCCTTCATGGCATACATGGGATCCAACGGACCCGACAGCACATTATCTGTGTGAACAACATGGATGTCATTAACAAAGTATTTTATATGGGTGCAGGAATAATGTTCCTGCACCTTTTTTGATTTTTTCAATCGCGCTCTTCTTGCACTCTTAAAAATGTTCTGATATAATCATACTCGGATTTTACATGTGTGTGAACTTCCAGATTTTTTCCGCCTAAATCTTGCATCACAGCAACAAATGTGAC
>ENA-ORML01000771-ORML01000771.1-human-gut-metagenome-genome-assembly--contig:-NODE-771-length-33821-cov-3.655393_pt1 | contig 33821 bp, 28 predicted proteins | sample MGYA00242103_ERZ508995 | MGnify/ENA primary metagenome ERZ508995 (study PRJEB26280, sample SAMEA2338702) | human gut metagenome | biome: human gut; feature: human-associated habitat; material: faeces... | reverse complement strand
CCGCCATGAAAATATTGGTTTCGGCCATATTGGGTTTGAGGCTCTGAACCGTATTGTCCACCATAAGGATTTTGAAAATGTGCCGAAAATTCTGGAGACGCCTTATGTGGCTGATGCGAACCAGCCGAAAAAGTCCTGGGCGCCTTATCGGATGGAAATAGAAATGCTCCGCCGGGGAGTATTTGATGCGGAATTAAAAGAAAAACTTGCAAAAAACGGAGGAATGAAATCATGAGGGACGAAACAAAATGTTTACATTCAGGCTATACGCCGAAAAACGGAGAACCGAGGGTACTGCCGATTGTGCAGAGCACTACCTATGTATTTGATTCAACAGAACATATCGGCCAGTTGTTCGATATGCCGACAGAATATATGTATTCCCGATTTGCCAATCCGACAGTGGATGCGGTGGAGAAAAAAATTGCAGATTTGGAGGGCGGCGTTGGCGCGATGTGCACATCTTCCGGTCAGGCTGCGTCTTTATTCTCGATTTTAAATCTGTGTAATGCGGGCGACAGTTTTATCAGTACATCCACGATTTATGGCGGTACGGTGAATCTCTTTGCAGTCACATTGAAAAAACTTGGCATCGAATGTATTTTTGTAGATGCGGAAGCGGACGAAGAAACCATTCAGAAGGCCTTCAAACCGAATACCCGCTGCGTTTTCGGAGAGACTCTGGCAAATCCGGCGCTGGCGGTTCTCGATATTGAAAAGTTTGCAAAGATTGCCCATAAAAATGATGTGCCGCTCATTATTGATAATACTTTTGCTACTCCGATTCTCTGCAAGCCAATTGAATTCGGCGCGGATATCGTCATTCATTCCACGTCCAAATATATGGATGGACATGCCCTTCAGATTGGCGGCGTGATTGTTGACAGTGGTAAATTTAATTGGGCCAACGGCAAATTCCCGGAATTCACTGAGCCGGATGAATCCTATCACGGTGTGATTTATACGAAGGATTTCGGTGAGATGGCCTATATCATCAAAGCACGTATGCAGTTGATGCGTGATTTCGGCGCTTATCCGGCAGCCCATTCCGCCTTCTTGCTGAACCTCGGATTGGAGACATTGCCAATCCGTATGGAGCGCTATTGCGAAAATGCACTGAAGGTTGCGAAATTTTTACAGGCTTCGGATAAGATTGAATCCGTCAGCTATGCAGCCCTGCCGGGGGATAAATATCATGAACTGGCGAAGAAATATCTGCCAAAGGGAACCTGCGGCGTGATTTCCATAACAATTAAAGGCGGAAAGGCAGCGGCTGTCCGCTTTATGGACGGACTGAAGCTGGCGTCTAATGAAGTCCATGTTGCGGATATCCGTACCTGCGTTCTTCATCCGGCCAGCGCAACCCACCGTCAGCTAACGGATGAACAGTTGATTGCTGCCGGTGTGAATCCGGGACTGATTCGCCTTTCTGTCGGACTTGAAAATGTAGAGGATATTATTGCGGATTTGGAACAGAGCCTTAAAAATGTATAAATGTGCGGATAGAAGAGGGTCGGAATAAATGACATTACAGCAATTACACCAGGTAATTACCATTGCGGACAGCGGTTCTATGAATGAGGCGGCCAAAAAGCTGTTTATATCGCAGCCAAGTCTATCGGCCACGGTGAAGGAATTGGAACAGGAAATAGGTTTTAATCTGTTCGTGCGCTCCAACCGGGGAATTATTATCACGCCTGAAGGAGAGGAATTTCTGGGCTATGCCCGGCAGGTGACCGAACAGTATCGCCTGTTGGAGAACCGCTACATAGAAAAAAAGTCGAAGAAGAAATTCAGCGTTTCCATGCAGCACTATTCCTTTGCGGTGAAAGCTTTTGTGGAGATGGTCAAAAAAATCGGCATGGATGAATATGAATTTGCCGTTCATGAAACCCGCACCTGGGAAGTAATTGAAAATGTGAAGTATTTTAAGAGCGAACTCGGCGTGCTTTATCTGAATGATTATAATGAACAGGTGATGCGTAAGATTTTTAAGGAAAATGGCCTGGAATTTGCGGAGCTTTTTCAATGTGAAACCTTTGTCTATCTGTGGGGCGGACATCCGTTGGCTGATCAGCCGGAGATTTCGATGGAGGAGCTGCAGGATTATCCGTGTCTGGCCTTTGACCAGGGAAAAAACGGCGCCTTTTATTTTGCGGAGGAAATGAAGAGCACTTATGATTATAAGCAGATTATTCATGCCAACGACCGGGCAACGCTTTTAAACCTGATGGTTGGGCTGAATGCTTACACGCTCTGCTCCGGCATTATCTGCGAGGAACTCAACGGCCCGGACTATAAGGCTGTGCCGCTGGTGGAAACGGAGAAGATGCGGATTGGTTATATCAAGCGAAAAGGTTCAAATATCAGCCCGATTGGAGAGGTTTATATCCGGGAACTGGAAGCCTATCGGGAGCGGCTGGTATAGGCCGGTAAAAATTCTGCTTGTGTTTAGGTTGGGGGTGAAATATAATAATAAGTATTAGGGGGTAGAGGATATGAATATTCTAGATTGGAAAGATATTTACAATTCAAAAGTCGTATCGGCAAAGGAAGCCATCGGCTATATTAAAAGCGGCGACCGGGTGGTTACGGGACATGCTGCCGGCGAGCCTACATATTTGATTGATACTTTAGTGGAAAATTATGAGATGTATGAAAATGTCGAAATTTGTCATCTTGTTTCTCTGGGAGAAGGAAAATATACGCGGCCGGAAATGAAAGGCCATTTTATCTTTAATGGTTTCTTCCTTGGCGCAGGAACCCGGGAAGCGGTAGCCCAGGGGTATGCCAATTACAGCCCGGGATTTTTCCATGAGATTCCGAAGCTTTTCCGCACGGAACTTCCGGTGGATGTGGCGCTGGTGATGGTGAGCGTGCCGGATAAACATGGCTTCTGTTCCTTTGGCACATCCAGCGATTATACAAAGCCGGTGGCCGACAGTGCAAAAATCGTCATTGCCCAGGTGAATGAGTTTATGCCGAGAACCTTCGGCGGTAACCTGATTCATGTCCGGGATATTGATTTTATCGTGGAACATTCGGAACCGATTTTGGAGCAGCAGCCGGCAAAGGTGAGCATTTTAGAACAGAAAATCGGAAAATATTGCTCCACATTAATTAAGGATGGGGATTGTCTTCAGCTTGGTATCGGTTCCATTCCGGAATCCGTACTTCCGTTTTTATGGGATAAAAAGGATTTGGGCCTGCACACGGAGATGGCTTCCGACGGCATCGTGGATTTGATGCTGGCAGGTATTATTAATAATAAGAGGAAAAAAGTCGAACCGGGGCGGAGTGTGATTACCTTCGTTATGGGAACCCGCCGGCTCTATGACTTTATCGATGATAACCCGGAGATTTCCATGAACCCGGTGGATTATGTGAATGACCCGGTGACAATCGCAAAGAATGATAACGTAGTTTCTATCAACAGCTGTATTCAGGTGGATTTGATGGGACAGGTTGCCAGTGAAAGTATCGGATTGCGCCAGTTCAGCGGTGTCGGCGGACAGGTGGACTTTGTGCGCGGTGCAGCTATGAGTAACGGCGGCCGGAGTATTATCGCTATGCTCTCCACGGCAAAGGGCGGAACAGTCAGCCGTATTGTGCCATTTTTGGACCAGGGGGCGGCGGTGACAACCTCCCGAAATGATGTACACTATGTGATTACAGAGTATGGGATTGCGCTGCTCAAGGGAAAGACATTGAAGGAAAGGGCCCGGGCGTTGATTAAGATTGCCCATCCGAAATTCCGGAAAGAATTAAAGGATGAGTATGAACGCCGTTTCCTCGAGCCCTATGAATATACGCCGGTACTTCACCGAAAAGCAAATAAAGAGGTGACCGAGTAGGCGCGGGCCTGAAATCTTTGTGATGGAGGAAGGGCAATGATTGCTTTTATACTGGCAAAAAAAATACTTTCTTTATTTCTGATGATGGCAATGGGCGTTATTTTAGTGAAGTCAAAGGTGATAAAGGTTGAGGACAGCAGAAGTATATCCCTCATATCCCTGTATTTGATTACGCCCTGCGCTATATTTTCGGCTTTTCAGATGGCTTATACGCCCCAGATATTAAAGGGACTTATTCTGGCTGCGGCTGCGGCGATTATTTTACATATTATTATGATTATTCTGACAAAGCTTCTGGAAAAGCCGATGAAGCTGGATGCGGTTGAAAAAGCATCCATCATCTATTCAAATGCGGGAAATCTGATCATCCCTATAGTCACGGCGATTTTCGGAAAAGAGTGGGTCATTTATTCTGCCGGGTATTTATCGGTTCAGACAATCCTGCTCTGGAGCCACGGAAGAATGACCGTCTGTGGTGAAAAGAAGGTTGATGTGCGGAAAATTTTTATGAACATTAATATTCTGGCGGCAGTTGCCGGGCTTGTCTGTTTTATTCTGGAGGCGATGCTTCCGGCACCGATGCTGGATGCAGTAGATTCGGTGGGGACAATGATTGGGCCATCAGCCATGATTGTTACCGGGGTGCTTATCGGCAGCATGGACTTTCAAAAGATATTGTCCTATCGGCGCTTGTGGTTTGTCAGCGTGCTGCGCCTCATTATTTATCCGTTGATTGGCGTTGCATTTTTAAAATTCAGCGGAATCACCGGGTTGGTACCCGAGGGAGCAACTATCCTCATGATAACCCTTCTGGCCATGACAACCCCGTCGGCTTCCACAGTGACACAGATGGCCCAGGTTTATGGAAAAGATGCGGACTATGCCAGCGCCATTAATGTGGTTACAACTCTGTGCTGTATTTTTACGATGCCGCTGATGGTGACATTATATCAAATGTAAAAAAATTCTTCTCCTGAGGAACCTAAGGAACGGTTCCCATGGAGAAGAATTTTTTCTATTCTTCAGAATTTACTCAAGTTCGAAGGCCCCGGTATAGAGCTGATAGTATTTCCCTTTCTGGGCAATCAGGTCATCATGAGGCCCGCGTTCGATGATATGTCCCTGTTCCAAAACCATGATAACATCTGAGTTCTGAACCGTGGAGAGCCGGTGAGCGATAACGAATACGGTGCGTCCGAGCATGAGCCGGTCCATACCCTTTTGGACGATGGCCTCAGTACGGGTATCGATGGAGGAGGTAGCCTCATCGAGAATCATGACCGGAGGGTCAGCCACGGCGGCCCGGGCGATGGAGATTAACTGGCGCTGTCCCTGGGAAAGGCCGGAACCGTCGCCGGAGAGGACGGTATCGTATCCCTGAGGGAGGCGGCGGATAAAGCTGTCGGCGTTGGCCAGTTTTGCCGCTGCGATACATTCTTCATCGGTTGCCTCCAGATTGCCGTATCGGATATTTTCCATAACAGTCCCGGTAAAGAGGTTGACATCCTGAAGGACAATGCCGAGGGAACGGCGCAAATCTGCTTTTTTAATTTTATTAATATTGATGCCGTCGTAGCGAATCTTGCCGTCGGCAATATCATAAAAACGGTTGATCAGGTTGGTGATGGTTGTTTTTCCGGCGCCGGTAGCGCCGACAAAGGCAACCTTCTGGCCCGGCTCCGCATAGAGGGTAATGTTGTGAAGGACGATTTTTTCTTCAGTATATCCAAAGTCCACATCGTAGAAACGAACCTCGCCTTTTAATTCCTCATAATGGAAGCCCCCATCCGCCTGCGGCACTTTCCAGGCCCACAACTCTGTGCGGTGGTCCGCTTCTTCAAGTTTACCGTCTTTATACCGTGCATTGACAAGGGTCACTTCGCCATTGTCATCTTCGGATACCTCATCCATTAATTTGAAAATACGTTCTGCGCCGGCCAGCGCCATAATCACGGCGTTTAACTGCTGAGAAATCTGGCTGATTGGGCCATTGAAGGACTTGGTCAACTGGAGGAAGGAAGCGATAGCGCCCAAGGTCAGGCCGCTTACGCCGTTTAAGGCCATGGCGCCGCCGATGATGGCAATGAGGACATATTGCAGGTGTCCCAGGTTATTCATAATCGGCATAAGGACGTTGGCAAACATATTCGCAGCGGTTGCATCCTCGCACAGATTGGCGTTTTTTTCGTTGAAAATATCTTTCGCCGCTTCTTCATGGCAAAAAACTTTGATAACTTTCTGGCCGTTAATCATTTCCTCAATATAGCCGTTCACATCACCGATGGATGCCTGCTGGCGAATAAAATAGGCGCTGCTCTTTCCGGCAATAAATTTTGTAATATTTAAAATAAATGTAATGCAGACGATAATGACCAGGGTCAGCCACACATTGACGGATAACATTGCGCAGAAGACGGAGATAACCGTAATCAGAGATGAAAACATTTGAGGAATACTCTGGGAAATCATCTGGCGCAGGGTGTCCGTATCATTGGTATAATGGCTCATAATATCCCCGTGGGTGTGGGTATCAAAGTACCGGATTGGAAGTGTCTGCATATGGGCAAACATGGTGTCCCGGATTTGTTTTAAAACGCCCTGGGCAATAGATACCATGATTCGGTTGTAAAGGAAGGAGCACACAATTCCTGTCATATAAATACAGGCCATGGTAACGACAGATTTTAAAAGGGCATCAAATACCGGATCTGTTTCCAGCAAAAGCGGCGTAATGTAATCGTCAATCAGAGTCTGTATATAAAGGGATGAGGCAACGCTGGTCAGAGCGCTGACCAATATACATATAAGCACAAAGAAAAACCGCAGCTTATAATGAAAAATATAGGAGAGCAGACGCTTTACTGTGTTTGAAGATACTTTTGGCCGTTTATTCATTGTCTTTTCCTCCTTTCACCTGTGATGCGTAAACTTCCTGGTAAATCGGGTTGGACGCCAGCAGTTCTTCATGGGTTCCGACGGCATTTATTTCACCCTCATCCATGACAATAATCTTATCCGCATGCTCTACGGAAGAGATTCGCTGTGCAATGATAATTTTGGTTGTTTCCGGAATCTCTGTCAGGAAGGCCTTCTGAATGAGTGCGTCCGTTTTCGTGTCGACGGCGCTGGTGGAATCATCCATAATAAGTATTTTTGGCTTTTTAAGCAGAGCGCGGGCGATGCAGAGCCTCTGCTTCTGACCGCCGGAAACATTGCTTCCGCCCTGTTCAATATATGTGTCGTAGCCCTCCGGGAAGGCCTGAATAAAATCATCGGCCTGGGCAAGTTTGCAGGCATGGATTAATTCCGCATCCGTGGCCCGGGCGTTTCCCCAGCGAAGATTTTCTTTGATAGTACCTGAAAACAGGACATTTTTTTGAAGAACCATGGCGACATTGTCCCTGAGAACTTCCAAATCATAATTTTTCACATTGACACCGCCGACCTGAATATTTCCGGTGGTGGTATCATAGAGGCGGGGAATGAGCTGTACAAGGCTGGATTTGCCTGAGCCCGTGCCGCCGATGATGCCTATGGTTTCGCCGGAGGCAATGTGCAGTTCTATATTTTTCAGGCAGAGTTTATCCCTCTTTTTGGAATAACTGAAGCTGACATTTTCAAAATCAATGGAACCGTCCTTAATTGTCATGACCGGCTGTTCCGGGGAGGTGATATCGGATGTTTCATCGATAATCTCCACGATTCGTTCCGCCGAAGCTCTCGATATGGTAATCATAACAAACACCATGGAGAGCATCATGAGGCTCATAAGAATCTGCATCAGATAGACAAATAAACTCATCAGTTCGCCGGTACTTAAACCGATGGCGGCATCATTGCCGGAAGCCACGATCATCCGGGCGCCAAACCAGGAGATAAAAAGCATACTTCCATAGACACAGAATTGCATCAGCGGCATATTAAAAGCGAGATTCTTTTCGGCATGACTGAAATCATTGTAAATATCCCGGGAAATGTCTTTGAATTTTTTAATCTCATGTTCTTCGCGGACAAAGGATTTGACAACCCGAATCCCATGCAGATTTTCCTGAACCACGTTATTTAATTTATCATAGGTTTTAAATACCCGCTCAAAAATCGGATGGGTGCGGGTCATGATGAAGTACAGGCCGATGCCGAGAATCGGGATGCAGGCCAGAAAAACGAAGGCGAGGGGGCCTGCGACTTTAAAAGCCATAATCATAGCCGCAATCATCATAATCGGTGAGCGGACGGCCGTGCGGATAATCATCTGATAAGAATTCTGCACGTTGGTCACATCCGTTGTCAGACGGGTGACAATGCTGGCGGTAGAAAACTTATCAATATTGGAGAATGAGAAGTTCTGAACATTGTAATACATATCTTTCCGAAGGTTTTTTGCAAAGCCGGAGGAAGCGATGGCAGCGCTGCGGCCGGATAAAAAACCGAGGGAAAGGGATACGAGGGCACATACAACAAGGATAATGCCGGTTCGCAGAATATAATTCATGTCTCCGGCATCAATCCCGGAGTCAATCAGTTTCGACATCAGAAATGGAATAATGACCTCAAGAATAACTTCACCGCTGACATAAATCGGCGCCAGGATAGAATCTTTCTTGTATTCCCTGATGCTTTTCATTAAATGTTTAATCATTAAGATACCTCCTGTCATTTATACCCTTTCGGGCATCCCGCATGTCAGATGCTGCGCATGGGCGCGCTTCGTCAGGCTCCGCGCGATAGGGTATAAATTATTGAATATTGTTTTTGAATTTTTCCATCACCTGATGGAAAATCCGGAGTTCTTCTTCAGTGACGCCCCGCCGGAGCAGTCTTTCCGTTTCCTGCTGTTCTCTTTCAATGGCCGCCTGAAGTTTTTTTCCTTCCGGTGTCAGCACAAGTTTTTTCAGCCGGGCGTCTCCGGGAACCGCCTCGCGGCAAAGCAGACCTTTGCTTTCCATAAGCCGGATGACCTTGGAAACAGTAGAAGGGCGGATACAGAAGTCGTTTTCAATATCTTTCTGATAAATATCCCTGTCCGAGTGGTGGGCCAGATAATTCAAAATCCAGCCGTTATTCCGCGTGACATTATCATCCATATGAGAGAAAACCTCCGAATGTTCCATACGGCGCCTCATCAGATTTGATAAGCTGTGGAGTTGAAATCCGATATCTAATGTATGGGGCATAAAAATACCTCCTTTTTTAAAAAAAAGTTAGACATCAAACAGTTAGATGCCTAACATATTATAGAAAAAACCTGTTTTTTTGTCAACAGGTTTTTTATGCTTTTATTTTTAATGCTTTGATAATTTCTGAAGCAGAAGTGCCGGAAACCTCTATCCGGTGTTCCGGTTCGTTGATATGCTCCAGATAATGAGCGTCCGAATTGCTGATGATCCGGCATTGATTTAAATAGACATGCTGCCGGAGAAGTTCTTCTTTTTTACTTAAATTTTTGATTTCGGCACAGGTGAATTGGCTGTCCGGCGGTATAAAGCCGAGATTGGCAATCAGACTGTTTGTTGTTTTATCCACGTGGGCCGGAATCATAATGCCGCCCCGTTCCTCCGTCAGAGCATACACCTCGTCGAAGCCTATGGACGTATTGCAGAGCAGGAGATTCGGCTCTTTTCCGATAATCTCATCCATATCGTTATAGAGAAGCTGTTCTCCGAATATCTTTTCCTTATTTGGAATTTTCAGCATTTTATCATAGACATAGGCATCAAAATCGAGAGCTGCCTGTAAGTCCGGGAACAGACAGACAACATGAACTTCCTCCTCAGTGCACAATTCCATGCCGGGCAGAGCGATCACGCCGTACTCTTCCGCCATTTTCATGGCCGGCGCACAGTTGCGGCAGGAATTGTGATCAGTGACCGCAATCACATCCAGTCCCTTGACGGCGGCCATACCGGCAATATTGGCGGGAGTCATGTCATTATCTCCGCAGGGAGAGAGACAGGAATGGATATGAAGGTCATAAGTCAGCTGAGTCATGGGTTTAACTTCTGATAAATACTCAGAGCTGCGTCAAAAATCGAAAGGCCGGTGGTAAACAGGGTGATTCCTTGCATTTCGGCTTTGCTGAGGGTTGTTTCGTCCACACAGGCATCCTCGGCCAGAATGACGCAGGCGGCATCAGCCAATGAGGCGACAGCCAGAGTATTAATATTTGCCATAACGGTGACCCAGGCACAGCCGGCCGGCGCCTTACCCATAGCAACACTTAAAAGGTCACAGCAGAACGGCACGGTGATGTCCCGTTCAAGGTCATCACCGGCATTTTTTAATTGAAACAGATTTGAGTTGATTAAATCCTGTACGGTCATAATCACACATCCTTATCTTCTTTATTCAGGTTCAGCGCCGCATCCAGAAGGGATATATCGGAAAGGAGAGTCCGCAGGTATTGCTTGAATATGTAGCGGTAGTCGTTGCCTTTCATTTCATAAGCGGAAGCGCTGTTGACCAGTGAATTCATACTTCGGGTCAGAGAGTGAATCTGGTCCTTCAATATGTAGATACAATAGGTTTCGTTTGCTTTGCCGCGGACAATATCTTCCGCCAGGGCTTTACATGTTGGAGCGCCGCAGGCGCCGCAGTCCAGGCCGGGGAATTTCTGACAAAGCCGTTCCACCCGGTTCATCATCATAATACTTTCTTTCATCGAAGTACCGAGACGGAATACCGGGAGATATTCAACTTCTTCCGTCCAATTGATTTCATCTTCGGCCAAATCTGACGGCGCACGGGTGACAACCTCCGGAAGGTGCTGATTTAATTTCTTTAATTTAGCCTGGGCGACATATGGATTTTCCACGGTGAGGACACCGCCGACACAACCGCCGTCACAGGAATTCAGCTCGATAAAGGACAGATTGGAGAATTTCTCATCTTCCAGGTCCTCAAGAACACGAATGACATTTTCAATACCGTCGGCGGCCAGATAATTATCGGTCACAATGCCGGCAGCTTCACCCCGCCGTGACTTCCCCAGCCAACGCCAATCCGTCCGGCCCGGGATAAATCCATCGGTTTCTTTTCCGCTTCCACCATAAGCGGAAGAAGCATCGGATAAACATCTTTAATGGCAAGGACGCCGTCGATATCGCTTTTGGCTGTTCCCAAAGGTTCTTTAGCGTAGGCCACTTTGGAAGGGCATGGTGAAATGAAAATAATGCCGATATCTTCCGGGGCAAGACCTGTTTTTTCAACGGCATATTTACGGGCAAGCCGTGCGGCCACTTCCACCGGCGGATTAATTGGCAGCAAATGGTCGATAAGATTCGGAAAACGCACACGAATCAAACGCACAACCGAAGGGCAGGCCGTACTGATCAAAGGCCATTTTTCCGGATGTTCGTCAATATAGGCGCGGGATACTTCCGAAACAATCTCTGCTGCGGAAGCGACTTCAAAAACATCGTCGAAGCCCATATAGATGAGAGCGGTCAATACGATGTTGATATCATTCAGATTGTTGAACTGGCTGTAAAGGGACGGCGCCGGGAGCGCCACTGTATATTTGTAATTGCTGAGAATATCTGTGCGGTCGTAATGACTGCGTTTGGCATGATGGGCACAGATGCGCACACATTCACCGCAGTCAATGCAAAACTGGCTTGTAATCACAGCTTTGCCGTTGCGGACACGAATCGCCTGGGTCGGACAGCGCTTGATGCAATTGATACAGCCGTTGCATAATTCTTCATTTAAGTAGACGGAGTGGAAGAATGTATGATTATTCATAGACACACCATCCTTTCTAATATTTCTCGAAATCCAATTATTCCGGCATATTCACTGTCATTGTGACAGTAGTTCCCTGTCCGAGAACTGTCTGAATATCCATCGTATCGGAATACTTTTTCATATTTGGAAGGCCCATTCCGGCACCGAAGCCGAGGGAACGCACCTGATCCGGGGCGGTTGAATAACCGGCCTGCATCGCCTTATCAATATCTTCAATGCCCGGGCCCACATCCCTGAGTTCCATATGAATCAGGTCCGGGGTGATGTTGACGGTGATTTCGCCGCCATTTGCATGGATGACCATATTAATTTCGCCTTCATACATGGCAATGGCAACTTTACGGACAATTTCCGGCGGTACGCCGAGTTTTTTTAATTTATGCTTCACATCGCTGCTTGCCTCTCCGGCCCGGGTGAAATCTGTCGGTGAAACATGATATTTTAAAGTCATAAGACTATTTTCCATGCTGTCCACCTCCCCGGAGCCCGGCTTCATAGAGAAGTCCGCAGGCTGAAAACATTGGCAGCGATGTGGCGAGCAGACAAATATTCCGCTCAGCGGCCATCTGAATCATGGCGTCGTCCGGCTTTTTGTTCCGGACCATGATGACACATACAATATCCATCATTTCCGCGGTGCGCAGCACCTGAGGGTTGCAGAGACCGGTAATAAGGACCGCCTGGTCATCAACATGGGCGAGGACGTCGCTCATCATATCTGAGCCGCAGGCAGTGAAAACTTCACGGTCAAGCATGTCGTCTCCGCCCAATACACGGGCGTTTAATAATTCTTTTATGGTTTGAACTGTCATATTGCTCCTCCTGATTTTAGGGATTGTACCAATTGTTATAATTATATCATAAAATTGAAAAAATTGTATATTGTTTTCGCGCGTAAATCTAGAAATTTCGCAAAAATAGTGGTATAATGAAGTACCGGATTTTAAATAAGGGGTGATTATTTTGGGAAGTAAGAAACAGAGTGTTCCGTTTAACGGAACAGCGGAGCAAAAAGAGGCATTGCTTTCGGCTATTCATGAGCTTCGGGATGAAAAGGGCTCCCTGATGCCGATTATGCAGAAAGCGCAGGAAATCTACGGATATTTGCCGATAGAGGTCCAGACTATGATTTCCGATGAACTCCATGTGCCTCTGGAAAAGATTTATGGAGTGGCAACCTTTTATTCACAGTTTGCGTTAAATCCAAAGGGACGTTATCAGATTTCCGTCTGTCTCGGAACCGCCTGCTATGTTAAAGGTTCCGGGGATATTTATAATAAGCTTATGGATTTACTCGGAATTGCTGGCGGCGAGTGTACGCCGGACGGAAAGTTTTCGCTGGATGCCTGCCGTTGTGTCGGCGCCTGTGGACTGGCGCCGGTCATGATGATTAACGATGAAGTCTATGGACGCCTGTCCGTGGATGATGTCGAAGCCATCCTGGCAAAATATGATTAAATTATGATGACGGAGATTTCCTTAAATATTCTTGATGTGGCGGAGAATTCTACCCGGGCCGGAGCTTCGCTGGTAGAAATCAGTGTTTTGGTGGATACCCGGGCAGACCGGTTGACGGTTATCATTAAGGATGACGGCTGCGGTATGACAAAAGAGCAGCTCACCCAGGTGGAGGATCCTTTTTATACGACGCGTACAACGCGGAAAGTCGGACTTGGAGTACCCTTTTTTAAGATGGCGGCTCTCAGCGCCGACGGGGATTTTCGTATTGACTCAAAGGTCGGAGAGGGAACGGTGGTTCAGGCGGAGTTTCGGCTGAATCATATAGACAGGATGCCTCTTGGAGATATCAGCGGAACGATATATACGCTGATTCATTTCCATCCGGAGGCGGATTTCTGCTATACCTATCGTTATGACGACCGGGAGTTTGTGCTGGATACGCGGCAGATGAAAGAGATTCTCGGTGGGATTCCCCTGGATACTCCGGAGGTGGCCGAGTACATAAAGGAATATTTAACGGAGAATAAAATGGATGTGGATGGCGGAGCCATCATTTGAATAGGAGGTAACTATTGCTATGAAATCGCTTGAAGAATTAAAAGCTATTCGTGAGAGGATGCAGGGAAAAGTCGGCATGCGTTCAGAGGATGCCGGACAGATTCGTGTTATTGTCGGCATGGCAACCTGCGGTATTGCCAGCGGGGCAAGACCGGTGCTCAATATATTGTCAGATGAGGTTCAGAAACGGGGAATGAGCAATGTTGTTGTCACTCAGACCGGCTGTATCGGACTTTGCCAGTATGAGCCGATTGTCGAGGTTCTTGAACCGGGCAAAGAAAAAGTAACTTATGTGAAAATGAACGTTGATAAAGCCATGGAGATGCTGGAACAGCATCTGGTTCGCGGCCATGTATTAGGAAAATATACATTAAACGAAACAACATTATAGTCAGGAGGTAGCGTTCTATGTATCGTGCGCATGTTCTGGTATGCGGTGGCACAGGATGTACGTCCTCCGGCAGCCAGAGAATTTTAGAGAGATTAAAACATGAACTTGAAAAGCAGGGATTGAGTAAGGAAGTATCCGTTGTGCAGACCGGATGTCATGGCCTGTGTGCCCTTGGCCCGATTATGGTCGTATACCCGGAAGCAGTTTTCTATTCCATGGTTAAAGAAGAAGATATTCCTGAAATTGTGGAAGAGCATTTGCTCAAGGGCCGTGTCGTAAAACGGCTTGTCTATGATGAGACATTGACGGATGAAGGCGTGAAATCCCTGGCCGAAACAGATTTTTATAAGAAACAGCATCGTATTGCGCTGCGCAACTGCGGTGTCATTAACCCGGAAAGTATTGATGAATATATCGGAACCGGCGGTTATGAAGCCCTCGGACGGGTACTTACCGAAATGACTCCGGATGAAGTTATCCAGATTATTCTGGACAGCGGACTCAGAGGCCGCGGCGGCGCCGGATTCCCGACAGGCTTAAAATGGAAATTTGCTTCTTCCAATCGGGGAGAGGTTCAGAAATATGTCTGTTGTAATGCCGATGAAGGCGACCCGGGAGCATTTATGGACCGTTCCGTTTTGGAAGGAGACCCTCACGTTGTTCTGGAAGCCATGGCGATTGCCGGTTATGCCATTGGAGCAGACCAGGGTTATATTTATGTCCGGGCTGAATATCCAATCGCAGTAAAACGTTTGGAAATTGCTATTAATCAGGCCAGAGAATACGGCCTGCTCGGCAAAGATATTTTTGGCACAGGCTTTAATTTTGATATTGACTTGCGTCTTGGCGCAGGCGCTTTTGTATGCGGTGAAGAGACAGCGCTTATGGTTTCCATCGAAGGCAATCGGGGAGAGCCGAGGCCGAGACCGCCGTTCCCGGCTGTTAAAGGTTTGTTTGCAAGCCCGACAATCTTAAATAACGTGGAAACTTATGCCAATATTCCTCGGATCATCTTAAATGGAGCTGAATGGTTTGCTTCCATGGGTACAGAGAAATCCAAAGGAACAAAGGTATTTGCCCTCGGCGGTAAGATTAATAATACAGGCCTTGTGGAAATCCCTATGGGAACAACGCTGCGTACGGTTGTCGAAGAAATCGGCGGCGGTATTCCAAACGGCAAGAAGTTTAAGGCAGCTCAGACCGGCGGTCCGTCCGGCGGATGTATCCCGGCAGAGCATTTTGATATTCCAATCGACTATGACAATCTGATTGAGATTGGTTCCATGATGGGTTCCGGCGGTCTGATCGTTATGGATGAGGATAACTGTATGGTAGATATCGCCAAATTCTTCCTTGAATTTACGGTAGATGAATCCTGCGGTAAATGTACGCCGTGCCGTGTGGGTACGAAACGTATGTATGAAATCCTTGATAAGATTACAAAGGGTCAGGGTACTCTGGAAGATTTGGACCGCTTGGAAGAACTGGCTTACTACATTAAAGATAATGCCCTCTGCGGTCTTGGCCAGACAGCGCCGAATCCGGTATTATCTACTCTGCGCTACTTCAGAGATGAGTATGTGGCCCATGTTGTGGACAAACATTGTCCGGCAGGGGTTTGTAAAGCGCTTCTGTCTTATCATATTGATGCGGATAAGTGCCGTGGATGTACGCTTTGTGCGAGAACCTGTCCGGCAGGTGCGATTGAAGGAAAGGTTAAGGAACCGCATGTGATTCATCTGGATAAGTGTATCAAGTGCGGTGCATGTATGGAAAAATGCCGCTTTGGCGCAATTTATAAAGAGTAATGGAGGGCAGAAAGATGGGCGATATTACAATTAAAATCAATGGTATGGATGTAACCGCTCCGGCTGGCTCCACAATTCTTGAAGCGGCCAGACTGGCGCATATTGAAATTCCAACTTTATGTTATTTAAAAGAGATTAATGAAATCGGCGCCTGCCGTATGTGTGTTGTGGACGTCAAAGGCGCAAGAACACTGGTGACAGCCTGTGTATATCCGATTAACGAGGGTATGGAAGTATGGACCAACACACCAAAGGTTATTGAATCCCGTAAAAAGACACTGCAGCTGCTTCTTTCCAACCATCGGAAGGAATGTCTTTCCTGTGTCCGCAGCGGAAACTGCGAGTTACAGCAGCTTTGCCGGGATTTAGGTGTAACGGATGAACATAAATATGACGGTGAGATGCTTGAGAGTGAAATCGATACTTCCGCCGCGCATATGATTCGTGATAACAGCAAGTGTATTCTCTGCCGCCGCTGTGTGGCTGTCTGTGAGAAGGTTCAGGGCATTGGTGTCATTGGAGCTAATGAACGCGGTTTCAAAACCTATATCGGTTCTGCATTTGACATGGGTCTTGGCGAGACAAGCTGCGTATCCTGCGGCCAGTGTATTGCTGTCTGTCCGACAGGGGCGCTGAGAGAGAAAGATTATATCGATGAGGTTCTTGAGGCTGTGGCGGACCCGGACAAATATGTCTGTGTGCAGACAGCGCCTTCTGTTCGTGCGGCCCTTGGCGAAGAATTCGGCTATCCGATGGGAACAGATGTGGAAGGCAAGATGGCTGCAGCGCTTCGCAGAATCGGTTTTGATAAAGTTTTTGATACAGATTTCAGTGCGGATCTGACGATTATGGAGGAAGCCCATGAATTCCTCGACCGGGTGCAGAATGGCGGCGTTCTTCCGATGATTACATCCTGTTCACCGGGATGGATTAAATACTGTGAACATTATTTCCCAGATATGACAGAGCATCTGTCTTCCTGTAAATCTCCGCAGCAGATGTTCGGCGCTGTGTTAAAGACTTATTATGCAGAAAAGATGGGCATTGACCCGAAGAAGATTGTCAGTGTCAGCATTATGCCGTGTACGGCAAAGAAATTTGAAATCGGCCGGCCGGATCAGAGTGCGGCTGGTGTGCCGGATGTGGATTATGCGCTGACAACCCGCGAGTTGGCCCGCATGATTAAACGTCTTGGAATTCGGTTTAATGAACTCCAGGATGAAGGTTTTGACGATCCATTGGGTGAATCCACCGGCGCTGCCGTTATCTTTGGCGCAACCGGCGGCGTTATGGAGGCTGCCCTTCGTACCGCAGTGGAAACGCTGACGGGAGAGAGCCTTCCAAATCCGGAATTTGTCGATGTCCGTGGAACCGAGGGAATTAAAGAAGCGACATATAATGTAGCCGGTATGGATGTGAAGGTTGCTGTGGCTTCCGGCCTTGGCAATGCCCGGAAACTGCTTGAAAGGGTAAAATCCGGTGAAGCAGATTATCACTTTATTGAAATTATGGGCTGCCCGGGCGGCTGCGTCAATGGCGGCGGTCAGCCTCAGGTGTCCGGAGCTGTCCGGAACACAGTGGATGTTCAGGGAATTCGCGCAAAAGTATTGTACGATAATGATGCGGCGAAGACGATTCGTAAATCTCATGAAAATCCTTCCATTAAGAAGGTTTATGAAGAGTATTTTGGAGAACCGGGAAGTCATAAGGCCCATGAAGTGCTCCATACAACTTATGTGAAACGAAGTGTCAATGGAAATTAATATCCAGTATATGAAGGCAGGAAGAGTTAAAGCGCTCTTCCTGTTTTTCAAATAGGCAAATGTGAGGGCAAGATGAAAGGCAGTGAAAGGAGTGACGGTTTTATGAAATATGTAATTATCGGAGGTGTGGCTGCAGGGACAAAGGCGGCAGCGAAGTTAAAACGCTGTGACAGAGATGCGGTTGTGAGGGTTTATACGAAAAGTCCGGACATTTCCTATGCGGGCTGCGGACTTCCCTATTATATTGGCGGGGATATTCCGACACGGGAAGATCTGATTGTGAATACGCCGGAAAAGTATGCCGGTCTGACCGGGGCGGAGGTTTTCACAGGCTATGAAGCCACAACAATTGACAGCAGTGCCAAAACCGTTGGCCTGAAAAAGAATTCGGGAGAGACGGTGACAGAAACTTATGATAAATTGATTATTGCCACGGGTGCAAATCCATTTGTCCCTGCGGTAGACGGTGTGCAGCTCCCGGGAGTATTCTGCGTGCGGACGCCGGATGATGCGGTCGGAATCCGCGCTTATGTTGAAGAGAAAAAATGCCGCAGGGCCGTAGTCTGCGGCGCCGGCTTTATCGGCCTGGAAGTTGCGGAAAATCTGATGGCCCAGGGCCTGGAGGTTACGGTTATTGACGCGGCCGCCCAGATTATGCCCAATGCCTATGATGAAGAGATGGCCGCTTATGCAAAGAAGCAGCTCAAAGCGGCCGGCATGCGTGTGCTGACGTCCACCGGGTTGAAGGGCATTGAGGGGACAGATAGAGCGGAAAAGGTGATAACAGACAATGGCGCACTGGCGGCGGATATTGTCATTCTGGCGATTGGTGTGCGTCCGGCCACAGAATTTTTATCAGATTCGGGCCTTGAAATGTTTAAAGGGACGATTCTGGTTGATGCTAAAATGAAGACTAATCTGCCGGATATTTATGCGGTGGGCGACTGTGCCATGGTTAAAAATGCTTTGACCGGGGAGAACCAATGGTCGGCGATGGGCTCCACAGCGAATCTGGCGGCTCGTACCATGGCAAAGGCTCTGAACGGTATCGGCGATGGCTACGGCGGATGCCTCGGTACCGGGGTGGTGCAGCTTCTTCCAACCTTAAACGGCGGCCGTACCGGGCTCACGGAGGCTCAGGCGAAAGCGGCCGGGTATAAGACTGCTTCGGTTATATGTGTCGTGGATGATAAGGCCCATTACTACCCGGGGGCTTCCGCATTTGTTGTGAAATTGATTGCTGAAACGGAAACAAGAAAGCTGTTGGGACTTCAGGTGCTGGGGGCAGGAGCTGTCGATAAGATGACGGATATTGCTGTTGTAGGCATTTCCCGGGGAATGAAGCTGGATGATTTTGATACGCTTGATTTTGCCTATGCGCCGCCGTTTTCCACGGCAATTCATCCATTTGTTACGGCATGTTATATTCTGGAGAATAAAATGGACGGTTTACTTACATCCATGACGCCTGCCGAATATAATGCAGGGGATGCGGAAGGGTATACCGTGCTGGATGTTCAGCCGGCTCCGGCAATTCCAAATGCCCGCTGGATAAATCTTTCCGAGGTTAATGGTCCGATTGACGGACTGGAAAAGGATGCAAAGCTTCTGCTTGTATGCGCAAAGGGCAAGAGAGGTTATTTCCTGCAGAATCGGCTGAAAGCCTATGGCTATACGAACACAGTTGTTCTGGAGGGCGGTGCATTTTTCAATGAAGTGAAGGCGCCGCGCAATGGACAAAAGCTTTCGGCAGAGGAGATTAAACGTGTCAAAGGATTGGGATGCCTTCAGGATAAAAGATATGATGATGTTTTTAATGTACGCGTCATTACACGGAATGGAAAATTGACTTCCGAAGAACAGAAAAAAGTAGCCGAGGCGGCAGAAAAGTTTGGTTCCGGCGAAGTAACCATGACAACCCGGCTGACCCTGGAAATTCAGGGAGTGCCATATGATAATCTGGATAATCTGTTTGCTTTTCTGGCGGAGGCAGGGCTGGAAACCGGCGGTACCGGCTCCAAAGTGCGGCCGGTGGTATCCTGCAAGGGAACAACCTGCCAGTATGGCCTGATTGATACCTTTGCACTTTCTGAAAAACTGCATGAGCTTTATTATATCGGTTATCATGGCGTGGCTCTGCCGCACAAGTTCAAAATCGCTGTGGGCGGCTGTCCGAATAACTGTGTAAAACCGAATCTGAATGATTTGGGTATTATCGGGCAGAGATTGCCGGAAATTGATTTGGCAAAATGCAAGGGCTGCAAAGTATGTCAGGTTCAGGATAACTGTCCGATAAAAGTGGCCCAACTGGTGGATGGAAAGATTCAGATACCTGTGGATGAATGTAATCACTGCGGCCGTTGTATCGGGAGATGCCCGTTTGGCGCAGTCAATGAAGCTGCGATTGGCTATAAAGTATATATCGGCGGACGTTGGGGCAAGAAGGTTGCCGAGGGCCGTGCGCTGGATAAAATTTTTACCTCCGAAGCAGAAGTCATTGATTTGGTAGAACGTGCAATTCTCTTCTTCCGCGATGAGGGTATCTCAGGGGAACGTTTTGCAGATACCATCGCCAGACTGGGATTTGAGTATGTGCAGGATAAGCTGCTCAACAGCAAGATAGATAAAAAGCATATTCTGGATAAGACGGTTGTCGGCGGCGCAACCTGCTGATGGGGGTAAAGTTGTAAGGGCCAATGAACTCATGAAGAAACTCGAAGTTCATTGGCTCTTTCTTTTTTTGAATGAAAGGTGAAAAAAATATCAAAGGATGATATAATACATTTAACTATAATCAGTGTACGTGAGGGAGATTTTATGAAGATTATTGATTTTAAGAATGCAAGCTGTAAGCATTGCTACAAGTGTGTGCGTTCCTGCTCCGTGAAGGCGATTCGGGTTAAAAATGCCCAGGCCCAGATTATGAAGGAATACTGCATTTTATGCGGCAAATGTCTGGAGGTCTGTCCGCAGAATGCAAAGACTTTTGTAAGTGATTTGGACAGAGTAAAATATTATATCCGTTCCGGGGAAAAGGTGGTTGTTTCTATTGCGCCGTCCTATCTTGGAATTATGGATTACGAAACGCCGGGACAGGTGGTGGACGGTCTGCTCAAGCTTGGGTTTACGGCAGTCCGGGAGACAGCGGAGGGCGCGGCTTTGGTGACAGCTGAGTATGCAAGAATTCTTTCTGAAGGACAGATGGCAAATATGATTACAACCTGCTGTCCGAGTGTAAATGATTTGATTGAGAAATATTATCCGTCGCTGGTGCGTTTTATGGCGCCGGTTGTATCCCCGATGGTGGCCCATGGACGGCTTATTAAACAGCTTTATGGTGAGGACACAAAGGTTGTTTTCCTTGGCCCGTGTGTGGCAAAGAAGGAAGAAGCGGAGGAAGATGAGCGGACGGAGGGCGCTATTGACGCTGTGATTCATTTTGGTGAATTAAAGGAATGGATGCAGTCGGAAAATATTGTACTCAGCGAGTGTGAGAATCGCCCGATGGCAAATCCGGATCCGAAAATTAACCGGCTTTATCCAATCAGCCGGGGAGTCATTCAGTCAGTTATGGAAACGGAAAAGAATGACTCTTATCGCCATCTGTTTGTGGATGGTATTGAGAATTGCCGGGAGCTTTTGGAAGCGATGGAAGCCGGAGAGATTCAAAATTGCTTTATTGAAATGAATATGTGTGAGGGCGGTTGTATCAAGGGGCCGGCAACAACGAAGATGGAATTTTCCAGATATCGCGCCCGTTTTCATATAGAGGACCAGGTAGAGTATGCGCCGGCGGAAGTACTGGATACTCCGATGGATGTGGCTATGGAGAAAAAGTTTTATTCAAGGAAAGAAAATGACCGTATGCCGACAGAAGAGGAAATTCAGGAAATTTTGAAGGCGACAGGAAAATATAATAAAGATCAGGAATTAAACTGCGGCGCCTGCGGATATACGAGCTGCCGGGAAAAGGCCATTGCCGTATTCCAGGGGAAGGCCGAACTGGATATGTGTCTGCCGCACACCTATGAGCAGGCCCAGTCCATGTCCAATCTTGTATTGGAGGCGACGCCGAATATGATTATGATTATCCGCTCTGATTTGAGTATCAGCGAATTTAACCGAAAGGCGGAAAAAGTATTTAAAGTTTCCAGGCAGGAAGCAGTAGGACGGTACATATATGAGTTTATGGATGGGTCTTTATTTGAAGAAATTTTAAAGACGCATCAATCGATTCAGCGCAGAAAGGCTGAGCTGGAGCCTTATGGAATGACGGTGCTGATCAGTGTGGTTTATATGGAAAATCAGGATTCGCTGCTGACCATCATTCAGGACATAACCTCCGAAGAAAAGGAACTGGAACATCAGTATCAGTTGAAAATGAAAACGGTGGAAGCTGCTCAGATTGTCATTGATAAACAGATGATGGTAGCCCAGGAGATTGCCGGGCTGCTTGGAGAGACAACAGCGGAAACTAAGGCAACTCTGAATCAGTTAAAACGGTCTATCCTGGAGGAAGATGGAAGATAATCGGAAGGTTGGTGTGTGATGAACGTCAGTATTGATGTATCATGGAAAAGTTTAAATAAGCATGATGAAGAATTATGCGGAGATAAAGTGGAAATCTTAAAAACTGAAGATTCGGATATTGTCATTCTGGCCGACGGCATGGGAAGCGGCGTCAAAGCGAATATTCTGGCAACGCTGGCATCGAAGATTCTGGGAACTATGTTTTTAAAGGGAGAGCCTATTGAGGAGGCTGTGGAAACACTGGCCAGTACCCTGCCGGTCTGCAAGGTGCGGGGCGTATCCTATTCTACCTTTAGTATTCTGCAGATTTTCCACAGCGGAGAAGCCTATCTTGTTGAATTTGATAATCCGGGTTGTATCTTTGTTCGCAATAAAAAGTTAATGACAATCCCCGATAATATGCGGGAAATCAGCGGGCGGAAGATTCGGGAATATCGTTTTCAGGTTCAGCCGGATGACTGTTTTGTGCTTATGAGCGACGGTACAATTTATGCCGGGGTGGGTGAATTGCTGAATTTTGGATGGACATGGGAAAGTATGGCGGAATATACGCTAAAATGTGTCAGGGAAACAAAATCCGCGGCGCGCATTGCCTCAATGCTCAGCCAGGCCTGTGACGATTTGTATCAGCAGCGGCCGGGAGATGACACAACGGTGGCTGTGGCCAGAGTTATTGAACGGCATATCGTTAATATTTTTACGGGCCCGCCGGAAAAGAAAGAAGACGATATTCGGCTGATGAAGGAATTTATGGCTGCCGACGGCAAAAAAATTGTCTGCGGAGGCACGAGCAGCCAGATTGCCGCAAGGTATTTGAATAAAGAAATGACAAATAATAATGATGGGACAAAGGATGTGCCGCCGACGGCCAATATCCGGGGATTGGATTTGGTGACGGAAGGGGTGCTGACCATGAGTCATACGTTTAAACTGCTTCGCCGGTTTGATGAAGGGGATATTGACGCCGATTTTTTTGAGGCGCTGGACGCTGATAATGGCGGCGCAAAACTGGCCCGGATCCTGCTGGAAGAGTGTACGGAACTGAATCTGTTTGTCGGCAAAGCCAATAATCAGGCAAATTATGAGAATAACCGGCTGTTTGACATCAGTGTGCGTAAAAATCTGGTTGTCCAGTTGAAGGATGCGATGGAGCATATGGGCAAGCAGGTGAATATTACATATTACTAACAGGAGGAGACAATCATGTTTTGTATGAAATGCGGAGCCGAATGTGAGGATTTTGCGGAGGGTGGAATTCTCCGGCAGAGATGTACGCGCTGCGGTTATATTCATTATAAAAATCCTTTTCCCTGTATTGCGGTTCTCGTTGTCAATGATTCCGGGCAGATATTGCTCGGAAAGCGGGGGGAGAAATCTATTTATCCGGGGAAGTGGTGTCTGCCCTGCGGATATATTGAGTACGATGAAACTTATGTGGAGGCGGCAGCCCGGGAAATAAAAGAAGAAACAGGAATAACAAGTCCGCCGGACGGTATTATTAATGTTGTTTCGAACCAATTTGACAATGGTGTACATTCTCTTGTTGTTGTTATGATTTCATATTATCATGGCGATGAGCCTCTGAAACCGGGGGATGATATTATTGATGCCGGTTGGTTTGATGTGGCTCAACTGCCGCCGTTGGCATTTTCAGCGGATGTTTTTATTATTGGGAAATACGAGCGGATGCTGGCGGAAGGCGGTATTACAACGCTGACGCTGGAAGGCAATTCCGTATATGGGCATTAAAAGGAGATAGACATGCAAAGCTGTTATTCAGAAGAATTACTTGAATTTATTGAAAAAAGTCCGACCTGTTTCCATGTTGTAGCTGCATTGGAAAATATGTTGAGGGAAGCAGGTTTTGAAAAGCTGCAGGAGAGCAGCCGTTGGCCGCTTCGGGCCGGAGGAAAATATTATGTGACGCGGAATGGGTCTTCCATCATTGCTTTTTGTATGCCGGAAACCATCGATGGCTTTCATATCATAGCCTGTCACAGTGATTCGCCGACATTTAAGGTTAAAGAGCTTCCTGAAATCGGCGTGGGGAAAAAGTACACAAAGTTAAATGTGGAAGGTTACGGCGGTATGCTCATGTCCACATGGTTTGACCGCCCATTATCTGTTGCAGGTCGTATACTGGCCCGCGAGAAAGAGCGGATCGTTTCCAGGCTTGTAAATGTGGACAGAGATTTACTCATTATTCCAAGCCTGGCGATTCATATGAACCGTGGAGTGAATGATGGATACAAGTTCAATATTCAAAAAGATTTGCTTCCTTTGTATGGAGATGGCGGGTGTGCCGGAACATTTATGGAAGTGATCGCAGAAGCGGCCGGGGTAAAAGCGCCGGACATTATGGGCCACGATTTATTCCTTTATCCGAGGGTTCACGGCAGCATCTGGGGCAAAGAGGACTGTTATATTTCATCTGCCCGGTTAGATGATCTGCAATGTGTTTTTTCATCTGCCAAAGGATTAATTATGGCGGAAAACTGTTCTCAGGCGGCAATGCTTGCTGTTTTGGATAATGAAGAGGTCGGAAGTACGACAAAGCAGGGGGCGGCTTCGGATTTCCTGAAGGAAACCGTTTTCAGGATTTGCTGTGAAAGAGGTATGGACGCGGTGGAGCGCAGCCGGACGGTGGCGTCAAGTTTTATGGTGTCGGCGGATAATGCTCAGGCAGCCCATCCGAATCATATGGAGAAGGCGGATGCTGTCAACCGCCCATTTATGAACGAGGGCATTGTTATCAAATATAATGCAAATCAGAAATATACATCGGATGCCGTGTCATCGGCTATTTTTAAAATGATTTGTGAAAAAGCGGATGTACCTTATCAGGTGTATGTGAACCGCTCAGACATTCCGGGAGGGTCCACCCTGGGAAATATTGCAGGCACGCAGATTTCAATGAATACGGTGGATATAGGACTTGCCCAGTTGGCAATGCATTCGGCCTATGAGACAGCCGGAGCAAAGGACACGGAGTACATGATAAAAGTATGCAGACAATTTTTTGAGAGCATTATCCGGTGTGCTGAGAATAGTTATGAAGTAAGATAAAAATGAAAGAGGAAAGATGTTATGTATATTGGTGATTTTTTAAAGAAAGTTTTCAAAAAGGGAAATACGACAATTCTCATATACTTTTTTATTAATATGCTGCTTGTCGTAGGAATTATTGCCCTTTGTTTTGCCGAAGTGAATATCTTTTTAGGCATCGGAGTCGGCATTGGATTGTATGCAGTTTCTGTTATAATTTCGCTTTCATCCTTTGGCGAATGGATGCGGCGGCGCCAACTGCACTGTATTCCGATGAGCAAAAATCCGGGACTTGAGGCGGCTGTGATGCCGTTGATTGACGAGGTGTACAGCCGGGCTAAGAAAGAAAACCCGGAACTTACCGGTGATATTAAATTTTACTATCTGGAGGATGACAGCGTCAATGCCTTTGCAGCCGGAAGAAAAACGATATGTATACATACAGGGACACTCCAGCGCCATGATGATGAGACAATTAAGGCTGTTTTAGCCCACGAGTTTGGGCACATTGCCCACCATGATACGGATTTGGGATTGTTTGTCAATGTCGGGAACCTAATCATTAATGTATTTTTCATTTTGTGCAGTATCGGTGTCGGCATGATGCACTTAATCGGAAGCATTTTTGCTATCTTTACATCCGATGATGACGGAGGGCTGGCCTACTTCTTTGTTCAACTGTCTGCCTGGTTGAGTCAGTTAGCTTTGGCGGTAGCTCAGCTTGTCTGGGTGCGTTTTGGACAGATTATGCTTGCAAAGGCCAGCAGGAATCAGGAGTTTGAGGCGGATATATTTGCCGCGAAGCTGGGGTATGGCGTTCCGTTATGCGAATTATTTGATACGTGGGGCAATGATACGCCGAAGGATTTATTTGAAGGAATGTTCAGGGACCATCCATCGTCCCCGGAACGGATTGAAAACCTTCAGAATTTTGGCGTGCCGTTTACCGGCTTGTCTCCGGAGAGAAGGCAGGCTTTGCTTGAGGGCTATAAACTCAGCAAGAAAAAACAGAAAAAGGGCTGTATGATCGGCTGCGGTATTGTCTTTATTCTCGCTATGGCTGCGGTTATTGCGGGAGCCATCGGAGGTGTGCTCAAATCTAAAGAGAACAGGAAACACCGTGGGCCGGAAACGGTTCAAACCGTATCCGCACAGCCTGAGCCGATGGTGGACGAAGAAGTTTTGCCGGAAACAGCTCAGAATGAGACTGGGGCGGAAACGGAAACAGTTTCTGAGAGTGTTGATTTGGCGGCGGTTCAGATGGCTGTTAAAGAATCATCCAATGTGGATTTGTCAGCGGCGGTTCCGTTGGCGTTTGCGGATGCTTATGCCAGTTCCGTTGTGGCACAGGAGGGATACGATAACTCTTCACTTGTTGCCATTGATGGTCTGCTGGAAACTTCATGGCAGGAAGGCGTTGACGGAAATGGTGAGGGCGAATATCTGGAACTTTATCTGAACGGCGAACAGCCGGTGAAATACCTCATCCTTAATCTTGGCAATTGGCGGAGCAACGACTGGTTTTATGATAATAACCGGCCGAGAAGTTTGACGATTCAGGTCGGCGAGTATACGGCCACATATGAATTTCCGGATGGACAGATTGAGCAGTGCGTTGAATTTTCACAGCCGGTACCGGCTTCTAAAGTACGATTGACAATCAATAGTGTCTATGAAGGAAGAGACTGGCAGGATACATGTATTGCGGAAGTGAGGGCCTATGGTGAATAAAAGAACAATCATGGGAATGGTTCTCTGCATGGTGCTGGTTTTGGCGGGATGCCGGAAAAATACGGCCCCGGCCGAAACCGCAGCAGCAGAATCCCAATCAAAACTGAATGTCCTAATTGCTGAGACCGCAGCGGATACAGAGACAGATACCGCGGCAGAGGCAGGTATGGAAACCAAAATAGAAAATCTGGATGGCCTGGCCGCAGGGACGATTATCCATCCGGAGGATATTGAAGGCGGAGAATTAGATAACTATTTTATAAGCTCCATTATTGATGACGATTTATTTCAGAGAATCTATGGCCTATCCTATAAAGAAGATTGCACGATTCCCCGGGAGGAACTCAGATATTTAAAGGTGCTTCATTACGGATATGACCAGCAGATTTATGTGGGAGAGCTTATGGTCCATGCGGAGCTGGCCCAGGATTTTCTGGAAATATTTCAGGCTCTTTATGAGAATCAGTACGAAATTGAAAAAATGTTTCTGATTGATGATTTTGGGGCGGATGACAATTGGTCAATTGAAAATAACAATACGTCTGCTTTTAACTACAGAGTATCGACGCTGGATGGAGTAACCCTGTCAAACCATGCTTTCGGCCGGGCCATCGATATTAATCCATTGCATAACCCTTATGTGACTTATTATGATTGGGGAATGGACACTTATTTTGACGCGTCCATACCTTATATGAACAGAGAAGACGCCTCTTTGGAGCATATGATCAATCATGAGGATTTGTGCTACCAGTTGTTTATCGAGCACGGTTTTACCTGGGGCGGTGATTGGGAAAATCCAAAGGACTATCAGCATTTTGAGAAAATAGAATAATGCGGAGAGTTGTCGAATCCTGGCATACGATTATTAAAATTTAAATTGAACCTGAAATCTATTTAGAGTATAATATTAATTAACTTAAAGTGGAAGGAGGGGAGATGAAACGCAGGATCGGGAAATATTACAAACAATATTAACGACAGTATTGGGTGTTCAGTCGGATGTCAAAGAACTTCAAACGGAGATGAAGGAAGTCAAGGCGGATGTCAAAGAACTCCAGACGGAGATGAAGGAAGTCAAGGCGGATGTCAAAGAACTTCAAACAGAAATGAAGGAAGTTAAAGAAGATATCCGGGAAATGAAGGGAGACATTCAGGAACTTCAGGCGGATGTCAAAGAGCTTCAAACAGAAATGAAGGAAGTTAAAGAAGATATCCGGGAGATGAAGGGAGACATTCAGGAACTTCAGACAGAAATGAAAGAGGTCAAAGAAGATATCCGGGAGATGAAGGGAGACATTCAGGAACTTCAGACAGAAATGAAAGAAGTTAAAGCGGACATTCAGGATACAAAAGAAGATGTGCAGGAATTGAAGACGGACGTTGAGCAGTTAAAAACTTCTGTCAAATCTATAGAGACAACTTTGGAAAATGAGGTTATTCACGGAATAAAAATTATTGCCGAGGCTCATTTTGATTTACATAGGAAACTGCACGAAGCATTAAAAATTACAAATGAAGAAGAGCTGATTGCGCTGCGCGTGACAAATCTTGAAAAAGAAATGCGGCAGGTGAAGGCGCGATTGGATAAAATTGCATAGCAGATAAATAAAAACGTTACAAACCCGGTTCCTTCGTATAGAAATAGTTTGTAACGTTTTTTGATTTTTATCTTAGGCAAAGAATTTTTGCCAGTATCCCATAACAAGGATGAACAGAATGATCAAAGGAAGGATGTAACTGACATAGAATTTGGACCACTGAGGAAATTTCGGCCCTTTTCCGGCGTCTGCTTCCTGAATAAAGTTTTTCCATCCCCATCCCCGCTTGCTTGTGCAGAAGAGTAAATATAAAAGGCTTCCGAGAGGCAGGAGATTGTTGGAGACAATAAAGTCTTCCAAATCCTGAATTGTGCTTCCGGCGCCAAGCGGAGTAATTCCGCTGAGAATGTTAAAGCCGAGGACGCACGGCATGGATAACAGGATGATAAGGATGCCGTTAATTAAAACGGCTTTTCGGCGCTCCCATCCCCATAAATCCATGGAAAAACTTAAAATGTTTTCGAATACGGCAATGATGGTGGACATGGCGGCAAAGGACATAAAGATAAAAAACAGTGTTCCGAAAATCCGTCCGCCGGCCATCTGGTTAAAAATATTTGGCAAAGTGACAAAAACAAGGCCAGGGCCTTCGCCCGGGTCCACACCAAAAGCAAAGCAAGCCGGGAAGATAACCAGTCCGGCCATCAGGGCAATTAGGGTATCCAGAATACAGATATTCATAGATTCTCCCAGAAGACGGTGTTCTTTGCTGATGTAACTTCCGAAAATAGCCATGGCGCCGATACCTAAACTTAAAGTAAAGAAGGCTTGCCCCATGGCGGCGAAAATAACTTCGCCAAGCCCGTTTTCTGCGATTTTCCCGAAATCAGGAATTAAATAAAAACGGATACCTTCTGCGGCACCATCCAGAGTCACGCTGCGTATACATAAAATAACAAGAATGATTAAAAGAAAGCTCATCATTACTTTGGTGATGCGCTCCACGCCATTTTGAAGTCCGAGGCTGCAGATACCGAAACAAAGCAGAACGGTAATGAGCATCCAGAGGGTCATGGCGCCGGGGTCAGCGAGCATGCCGTTAAAAATGCCGCCGACTGCTTCCGGGGAGGCGCCGACAAATTCACCGCAGAGCATTTTGTAAACATAAAAAAGCATCCAGCCGCCCACTGTTGTATAAAACATCATGAGCAGATAATTCCCGGCTATAGCCAGATAACCGGTGATATGCCATTTGGTGCCGGATGGCTCCAAAATGTGAAAACTCCGGGCAGCAGATTTTTGACTGGCGCGGCCTACAGAGAATTCCATAACCATAATCGGCAGACCGAGAATGACAAGGAATACAAGATAAATTAACACAAAGGCGGCACCGCCGTACTTACCAGTGATATAAGGAAAACGCCACACATTGCCGAGGCCGATGGCGCAGCCAGCCGAAATAAGAATAAATCCGAGTCGGGATGAAAAGTGTTCTCTTTTTTCCATGATTTTCCCCTTTCATATGTGCTTATAACTTATATAGGATATCAAATGTGGCGTTTGGGGTCAAGGGAATTGTAAAAAAATGGATATAAACCAGCAGAGAGATAAAAAACACAGAAATTATCGACAGCTATGGGATTTCTTGTTATAATCTACGCGGAAGGCTTGTATTTTTATTATAGAAGGGATGATGAATGTGGAAGCAATAACTGCAGGGGAGATTGTAAAAGCAGTGGATGGAATATTGCTGGCCGGTAATCCGAAGACAGTGATTGATAATATATGTATTGACAGCCGGGAGGCGGGGAAAGGAAGTCTTTTTGTGCCGATTATCGGTGAAAAAGTAGATGCCCACAAATTTATTGCCCAGGTATTGGACCATGGCGCCGCCGGCGTTTTTATGTCCCATGGAGATGTGATAGCCACGGATAAAGTACATATCCTGGTGAAGGATACAGTGAAAGCTCTGGGGGCGTTGTCCGCCTGGTACCGGAGAAGATTTCAGATGCCAATCGTAGGCATTACCGGAAGTGTTGGAAAGACTTCCACAAAGGAAATGATTGGCGCAGCATTGGAAACCGGATTTCATATTATGAAGACGGCCGGAAATCAGAACAGTCAGATTGGCGTTCCGCTGACATTATTCCGCATGGAAAAGGGGCAGGAACTGGCTGTCGTTGAAATGGGTATCAGTGAATTTGGAGAAATGGAAAATCTGGTTCGCTTCGTCGCACCGGATGTGGCTGTTGTGACAAATATCGGCGAGGCCCATATTGCCCAGTTTGGAAAAAAAGAAAACACAATGAAAGAAAAATTAAAAATTGCCATGAATTTTACAGAGAAACAGAGGATTTTTCTGAATGGCGACGACCCGCTTTTACGGCAGGCCGCTAAAACAATGAAATGCCCGGTGACTCTTTTCGGAACATCCGAGGGGTGCGGCTATCGGGCAGAAAATATTCACATTGAAGATGGAAAGAATTGTTTTACCCTTGTCTATCCGGAAGGGAAGGAGGATATCGTCATTCAGCAGCTTGGACTTCATAATGTGTTGAATGCGGCGGTAGCTATTGCTGTTGCCCGGTATTTTGGCATTGAGCCGGAAACAGCCAAGAGGGGTTTGAAGAATTACGAGGGCATTCCGATGCGTCAGCAGATCAATCATTTGTCCCGCGGCATTAAAGTTATTGACGATACTTACAATGCAAGCCCTGCTTCCGTAAAATCCGGGGTGGATGTATTAATGCAGCTCGATAATCCGGGGCGGAAGATTGCGGTTCTCGGGGATATTTTGGAGTTGGGCGATGTGTCCCGGCAGTGCCATTATGATACGGGGCTTGCCATAGCCAGGGAAGCACTTGATTTGATTGTTACTGTCGGACAGGAAATGAAAGCGCTGGCAAAGGCTGTCATTGATTCGGGCGAAGGAATCGCGGTGTGCAGTTTTGATACAAATGAGGAGGCAATCCCGTGGCTTCTGGCAAATGTCTCAGATGGAGATGCCGTTTTGGTGAAGGGTTCCAGGGGCATGCATGAAGAGGAAGTCGTTAAGGCTCTCAGAGAAAAATTCGGGATGCATTTTTAAAGACATTGTTAAGTCCTAAACTTACCTTGCATTTCTCTGTAAATCGGAGTATAATCTACACACAAAATCGATACTTCAATTGGGTAAAGAATTAAAGATATTCCAGGAGGGGAAATATGTTTAAAATACGGGAGGCCAGAAAACTGGCAGAGAAAATCTTCTTTATGGAAGTTGAAGCACCACGGGTTGCTAAGGCTTGCCAGCCGGGAGAATTCGTTATTGTGAGAATGGATGAGAGAGGTGAGCGGATTCCGCTGACCATCTGCGACTATAATAGAGAGGAAGGGACCATCTGCATTGTTTTCCAGACAGTTGGCGCGTCCACTGAGAGGATGGCTGAATTGAAGGCGGGCGATGCATTTGCCGATGTCACTGGCCCACTGGGAAATCCTTCGGAATTTGTGCATGAAGCTATTGAAAAGCTTCAGTCGAAAAAAATGCTGTTTATTGCCGGCGGCGTTGGTACCGCCCCGGTATATCCACAGGTAAAATGGCTCCATGAGCATGGCATTAAAGTAGATGTCATTATTGGAGCGAAGACAAAAGATTTACTGATTTTAACAAAAGAGATGGCGGCCGTGTCTGATTATCTTTATGTGGCCACGGATGATGGTTCCTATGGCTTCAAAGGGCTGGTTACCCAGGTGCTTGAAGATTTGGTGAAGAATCAGCATAAACAGTATGACCATTGTGTGGTTATCGGCCCTATGATTATGATGAAATTTGCCTGCTTGATGACGAAAAGTCTGGACATTCCGACAACGGTCAGCCTGAATCCGATTATGGTGGACGGCACCGGGATGTGCGGCGCCTGCCGTGTAACTGTTGGCGGCGAAGTGAAATTTGCCTGTGTGGATGGTCCGGAGTTTGACGGACATCTGGTTGATTTTGACCAGGCAATGAAACGTCAGCAGATGTATAAGACAGAGGAAGGCCGGGCTATGTTGAAGGTGACCGAAGGGGATACCCATCATGGCGGCTGCGGACAGTGTGGAGGTGAGGCTTAATGGCAGTAAATATGACACGTGTTCCTGTTCGGGAGCAGGAGCCGCTGGTACGGGCAAAGAATTTTGAAGAAGTATGTTTGGGATATTCGGAGGAAGAGGCTGTCGCGGAAGCAGAACGCTGCCTTCATTGTGCAAAGCCACTCTGTGTGCAGGGATGTCCGGTATCCATCGATATTCCTGAATTTATTCAGGCAGTGAAAGAAAGAGATTTTAAGAAAGCTTATGATATAATTAATGAATCGTCTTCCCTTCCGGCAGTCTGCGGACGCGTATGCCCGCAGGAAACTCAGTGTGAAGGGCGGTGTATTCTCGGCAAAAAGGGCGACCCGGTATCCATCGGAAAGCTTGAACGATTTGTTGCCGACTGGGCCAGTGAGAATGGGGTGGAGCCGGCAAAGACAAAAGAGCAGCGCCCGGAACGGGTAGCTGTGATTGGTTCCGGCCCGGCGGGCTTAACCTGTGCCGGAGATTTGGCAAAGATGGGCTATCAGGTGAAAATTTTTGAGGCTCTTCATCAGGCCGGCGGCGTGCTTGTCTATGGTATTCCGGAATTCCGTCTGCCAAAGGATAAGGTTGTGGCCCATGAGGTTGAAAACGTTAAAAAGCTTGGTGTGGAGATTGAAACAGATGCTGTTGTGGGCAAATCTGTAACGATTGATGAGCTGATGGATGAAGAGGGTTTTGATGCCGTATTTATCGGTTCCGGCGCCGGACTTCCGAAGTTTATGGGTATTCCGGGAGAACAGGCCAACGGTGTATTCTCGGCCAATGAATATTTGACACGAAATAATTTAATGAAAGCATTTATGAATTATGATACGCCGATTCATGCCGGCAAAAAGGTTGTTGTTGTCGGCGGCGGCAATGTGGCGATGGATGCCGCGCGTACAGCTCTCCGTCTGGGGGCGGAAACCCATATCGTGTATCGCCGAAGTGAAAAAGAACTTCCGGCCAGAGCAGAAGAAGTGCATCACGCAAAGGAAGAGGGAATTCAGTTCCATCTTTTAAATAATCCGGTGGAAATTCTTGTGGATGATGACGGATGGGTACGGGGAATCCGATGTGTCCGTATGGAACTTGGCGAACCGGATGAATCGGGCAGAAGGAGACCGGTGGAAGTACCGGGCTCGGAATATGAGATTGAGGCAGACACGGTGATTATGTCCCTCGGCACGTCGCCGAATCCCCTCATTTCCTCTACGACAGAAGGCCTGGATACGGATCGCAGAAAATGTATTGTTGCCGAGGAGAGTAACGGTGCGACAAGCCGCCCGGGCGTTTTTGCCGGCGGTGATGCGGTT
>ENA-ORML01000755-ORML01000755.1-human-gut-metagenome-genome-assembly--contig:-NODE-755-length-34291-cov-3.810696_pt1 | contig 34291 bp, 32 predicted proteins | sample MGYA00242103_ERZ508995 | MGnify/ENA primary metagenome ERZ508995 (study PRJEB26280, sample SAMEA2338702) | human gut metagenome | biome: human gut; feature: human-associated habitat; material: faeces... | reverse complement strand
GTATAAAATTTTCAATTTTCATAAATTTAGCCTTGACTTTTTATTTGCAGGCTTACTAAATAAAATAAAGGTTTTTCGACGCATTGTCAATCTTTTTTACCTTTTTTACCATTTATTTTAATATTTGAATTCCTTTGAATTCAACATAACCGTAAAAATGTCCAAAAAATTCCTGTTTTTTTCTATACATGAAACTTGAATTCTGCCATTTTTTTAACGAGAAAATCATTGACATTAATATACATCGGCGTTATAATTTTTGTATAGTAATTAGCATGAAAATCTTTTTATGGCAAGCGTTTTGCATGAAACTATCAACCAAATATTTTTAGGAGGCGACATTATGAACAATTTATTAATGGAAGTCGAAAACGAAATCGCAGTGGTAACTATCAATCGTCCAAAGGCATTAAACGCTTTGAACACAGAAACAATCGTTGAACTTAACGAATGCCTGAAAGAAATCGAAGCAAGAGATGACATCAAAGTTGTTATCTTAACAGGTTCCGGACAGAAATCCTTCGTAGCAGGCGCTGATATCTCCGAAATGGTTAATCAGAACCCAGTTGAAGGCCGTGCTTTCGGTCTTAAAGCTAAAGAAGCTTTCGGAAGACTTGAAAACATGCGTCAGGTTACAATCGCAGCTGTTAACGGATTTGCTTTAGGCGGCGGATGTGAAATCTCCATGTCCTGTGACTTCCGTGTAGCATCTGACAACGCTAAATTTGCTCAGCCTGAAACAGGCCTTGGTATTATCCCAGGTTTCGGCGGAACACAGAGACTTCCTCGTTTAGTAAACAAAGGTATTGCTAAAGAGATGATCTACACATGTGATATGATCAGCGCTCAGAGAGCATACGAAATCGGCCTTGTTAACCATGTTGTATCTCAGGAAGAACTGATTGACTTCTGTAAGAAGATCGCAGCTAAGATCATCGACAAAGGCAGCTACGCTGTTTCTATCGCTAAACAGGCTATCAACATGGGTCTTGATATGGACCTTAACAACGGTTTATCCCTTGAAGCTAACTTATTCGGTCTTACAATGTCCACAAATGATAAGAAAGAGGGCATGACAGCTTTCCTTGAAAAACGCGGCAGAACATTGACAGATTTCTAATTTTAACTGATTTTACTGACATCTATAAGAAAAACGTTAATAATACATAACTTTAGGGAGGCTTATCTAAAATGGCAAAAGTAAAAATTATCACAGCAGCTGAAGCTGCTGCTCAGGTTCCAGACGGAGCAGTGATCAATACTGAAGGATTTGTTCAGGCTGGACTTTCCGAAACATTGAACCGGGCGCTGGAACAGAGATTCCTTGAAACAGGGCATCCAAAGGATTTGACAATTTTCACCGTTGCCGGACAGGGCGCAGGAGCCGGCACAGGTTCCGACCATTTCGCCCATGAAGGCATGGTTAAACGTCTGATTGCCGGTCATTACAATTTGGCTCCAACACTCCGTACTATGGCTATCGAAGGCAAAATCGAAGCATACAATCTGCCACAGGGCACTATGGCTCAGATGATTCGTGATGCTGCAGGTAAACGTGTTGGTACAATTACACATGTTGGTTTGAACACATATGTTGACCCACGTATCGAAGGTGCTAAGGTTAACTCCAAAACCACCGAAGATATCGTTAAACTTATTGAGATTGAAGGCGAAGAAAAACTTCTCTTCAAATCTCAGCCACTGGATGTAACCTTTATCCGTGGTACATACGCCGATGAATCCGGTAACATTTCTCTTGAAAAAGAAGCTTGTACGCTTGACGCTACTTCCCTTGCACAGTGTGCAAAGAACAATGGCGGTAAAGTATTTGTTCAGGTTGAAAAAATCGTTGCTGACGGCAGCCTTGACCCAAGAATTGTCAAGATTCCTGGTATCTATGTAGACGCTGTTATCCTCGCTGAAGGCGATGACAATGCTCAGATTTACAAACAGGAATATGACGGTTCTATGACAGGTGATTTCCGTGTTCCTCTTGGTTCTCTTGAAGCTCCAAAACTGGATGCTAAGAAAATCATTGCACGTCGTGCAGCTATGGAATTACAGAAGGGCGCTGTTGTTAACCTCGGTATTGGTGTTCCGGAATTCGTATCTGCTGTTGCAAACGAAGAAGGCATCGGCGACTGGATGACATTAACTGTAGAGGCAGGTCCTGTGGGTGGTGTTCCTCAGGGCGGCTCTCGTTTCGCAGGTTCTGTTAACGTTGACTGTATCCTTGATCAGCCATACCAGTTCGACTTCTATGATGGCGGCGGTATCGACCAGGCATTCCTTGGTCTTGCACAGGTTGATGAAAAGGGTAACCTTAACGTTAGTAAATTTGGCGGCCGTATCGCCGGCTGCGGCGGATTTATCAATATTTCCCAGAATGCTAAGAAAGTTTACTATCTTGGTACATTCACAACCGGTGGTCTTAAGATTGCCACAGGTGATGGAAAACTTGAGATTACTCAGGAAGGTAAGTCCAAAAAATTTGTTAAGGAAGTTGAACAGATTACCTTCTCCGGTACATACGCTGCCAAGATTGGTCAGCCAGTAGTTTACATTACTGAAAGAGCTGTATTCGAACTTCGTCCGGATGGCGTTTACTTAACAGAAATCGCACCTGGTATCGATTTGCAGACTCAGATTCTTGACCTTATGGATTTCGTACCAAAGATGGATGGCGAACCAAAATTAATGGACGCTCGTCTCTTTAAAGACGAATTAATGGGTCTTGCTGAATAATCAAACAAACAGACACATAAGTGCCATCAAAAGGGATGGGTTTCTTGTCCATCCCTTTTTTTGGGCAAAAACCACGTAAAAAAATAAGATAATATAACCTTAAGGGGGCCAATTTTGTTATGAATTTAGGTATTTTAGTATTGGTTGCCGCTTTAATCTTATTCGGTTTATTAGCATTTAAACAGATTAATGCATTAATCCTGGCACCATTGGTACCATCTTCGTAATCGTTTGCTCAGGTCTGCCGATTCTTGAAAGTCTGAAAACAGCTTTCATGCCGGCTGCTTCCGATTACGTTACAAGCTACTTTTTAGTATTCTTCGTTGGTGCATTGTTCGGAGCTGTTTACCAGCATACAGGCGCTGCTGAGTCCATCTCCAAGACTCTGGCCGGTTTGTGTAAAGGTAAATTTGTTGCGCCAATCGTTATGACTATTACAGGTATTCTTACCTACGGTGGTGTTAGTGGTTTCGTAGTATTCTTCGTAATCTACCCAATCGCTTTGAACCTGTTCAAAGAAGCAAACCTTACTCGTCGTTTGATTCCGGCTGCTATTTCTGCAGGTTGCTGGACATGGTCTATGTATGGACCTGGTTCACCATCCATTCAGAACGTTATCGGTATGAACAGTTTGGGAACTCCTTCCACAGCTGCTTTCATCCCATCCATTATCGCAGCCGTTGCATCTTACGTTTTAATCTTCCTGTGGCTGGAAATGAGAGGCCGCGGCTTCACAAAGAAAGGTCTCGTTTTCGACGATCCGACTTTGAAATTCCAGTTGTCACCTGAAGAAATGGCTATCGATGAGGATAAGGATCTTCCAAACTTCTGGATTTCTATTATCCCGATTGCAGTTATCCTGGTTTCCTTCAATGGATTCCGGATGCCTGTTGAACCAGCCGTATTCCTCGGTGTAGTTGTTGCTACAGTCCTTATGTGGAATCGTGTTAAAGGCCTTAATGCCTGGATTGCAGTATTCAACGAAGGTGCAGCCAACTCCGGTGTTTCTATCCTGAACACAGCTATCGTAGTTGGTTTCGGTGGTGTTGTAAAACAGACACAGGGCTTCGCTGATTTGGTTGAACTTCTCAAGACATTCAACATGCCTGCACTTGTATTCGTTATGATTACAGTTGCTATCTGTGCTGGTGCTTGTGGTTCTGCTTCCGGCGGTATGGGTGTTGCATTCAACGCCTTGACAGATACATATATTGAATTAGGCGCTAATCTTGAACATGTTCATCGTATTGCTGCTATTGCTGCCGGTACTCTGGACAGCTTGCCACACCAGGGTGCTCAGATTACTTTGCTTGGCATCTGCAAGATGACACATAAAGAAGCTTACTTCGATATCTTTGTTACTCAGATTGTTATTCCGTTTATCTCCTGTTTCGTCTTCATTATCTTCGCATCAATGGGATTATAGGATTGAACAGTCAAATACATGTATGCAGAAAGGCCATCCCCGCAACGGGACGGCCTTTTTCATGTCTAACTAAACAATTTCTTTTTATAATAGGATTCGGCATTATAAATGGCCGCCACCGGATTATGCCCGGTCACCCGGTCTTTTACAACCATAGTGGTTGTCAATCCTTCCGCATATTTATAAAACAGGCTGTCATGGCCCACACAAAGTCCCATGACAATATTCAAATCCGTTTTCTCCGCGTTCAGCAGCTTGGCCTGAAGAATCGGATTACACATGTTTGCTCCGACCGCACAACATTCCTCCCGGATGCCTACCGATGTCTTTGGCTGGGCGCCGACTTTACAGCCAATGCCATAAACCTCAAAGCCATGATGCCGCAGGATTTTGGTCAACATCCGTGTTTCTCGAATAAGGCCGACACAGGTGGCAATACCGATTTTCTTAAATCCCATCCGCTTTGCAAACTCAATCGTTTCCTCAACCCGGGTCAGCCGCCCATAGCCCTCATATTCCACATCGGCCGCCTGAACCATGATATTATGGTTTTCCGGCTCATTATAGGCCGCCATGGCTTCTTCCTTTACTTTCTCATCCATATGGGTTGTCGGGCAAAATCCCGGATAGGTTTTATCCCCCTCATTACAATTTGTTACACCGCAGTCACCGCAGCTAAATTTTACATCACTCATCATTCGTCCTCCTTCCAAACACTTACAGCCACACAACAGATATCCGTCCTCCGCTATCCACAAGAAAACATTTTCTTCCCATGAAAGTATAACTTCCATCTATATTCTGTCTTATTGATTTTCTTTCTTTCTCTTCGATGCATTCGTGGTTTCTTTTTTTCATATTCATCTCTCCTTTTCTTTTTCTGACTATATTATCTCATTATCTCGATTAAAAGAAAATTTGATTGAATTCAATAATATCTTAACTCTTTTTTCATAATTATACCCGGACACATGGTTCTTCACAGCCACGGCGGTTCTAACCCTTTCGCATATTTATAGAGCAGACTGTTATATCCACATTAAAAACCACTATAATATTCAAATTAAAATTATTTTAACAGTTTTTTCCATCGTCGTCTATATCCTGAAATTCTAAAAAACCTTTCCTAAAATTCAACTATTATTCATTGGGAAGTGATATAATTAAATATATTTTTTCAAAAGGAGTATTCATCTATGAACTGGCAGCATCTAATATATTTTAAAAAAGTCGCCGAATGTGAACATTTGACCAGGGCCTCCGAAGAACTCTATATATCCGTCTCAGCTTTAAGCAAGGCCATCAGCAATCTGGAGGAAGAGCTTGGTATTGTTCTTTTTGAAAAATCCGGCCGCAATATTCATCTGAATCGTTACGGGCAAATGTTTTACAATTATGTATCGCGATCAACATCAGAAATCGAAGACGGTATTCATTTCATTCAGCGTGCGGCAAGTGTTTATACCGGGGATGTGCATATAAGCACGATTTTTTCCGTAGGCACGAACTATCTTCCTGAACTTTTAAGCAGTTTTAAGCAGGATTACCCCCAGATTCACATCGAGCTTTCTCAGAAAACAACGAGTCAGATTCTGACAGAGCTTCACGAAAACCGGATAGACCTGGGATTCTGCAGCGAATTCGGTCCGCTGGAAGATTATCCTTCGATTTGCCGCGACCTTTTATACTCTGAGGAAATATTTCTGGCCGTCCCTGAGAATCACCCTTTGGCCGCCCGGGATGAAGTGTATTTTAAAGAAATTCAAGATGAAAGCTTTATATTTTATAATAATGCTACTGGCATCGCATCCACAATTAATGCCGCTATTCAAAAAATTGCAGGCCCGGATTTTCGCCTTAAAACCCTCTTTTCAGCAAACGACCCTTACACCATCACACACCTGGTAGCAAAAGGTCTCGGCCTGGGTTTTATTGTTGAAAATTCAAGCCTGTATACAACAAATGTAAAATTATTAAAAGTTTTAGACTTAAATTTCTTCCATCCGATTTATATGGTATGGAAAGAAAATGTTTATATGTCTCCGGCCGTTAACGCATTTCGCGAATATGTCTTATGTCATCGTTCACTGCGCACAGCTTTTATCCGCCCTACCTTCGAAAAGTAAAAGGCCAAAAAAGAAGGATATAAACCGACTCCGCCTACCGTCCAACAGTCTTATACCGCCGTTGTTTTGCCCGGCGGCGTCTGCGCCGTTCTGCGGCTCTGGCCGGCGCCAGCAATGTCCAGCAGACAATCCGGACAAGCATAATGCCAAAGAAGGCGCCTACACTGTCGATACACACGTCCCGCATTGACGGCCCCCGGCCGGCAACAAAGGATTGGTGGTATTCATCGGTGCAGGCGAAGCCCACACAGATAACTCCGGCCACCAGCAGAAGCGGAAAACCCCGAAGGCCATAAACATAAAATGGCAGCGCCACCGTAATGGCAAGAACAAAATATTCGGTCATATGGGCCGCCTTGCGCACCAAATGCTCAATCTTATCCGCATAGGCTTCAATCTGCCAGTCTTCCAGCGGTTTATCAAGAATACGGCCGCCGACCTCAACAATTTTGCAGCTCACCCTATGGCTGAGCTGACCCGAATCCACGCCGGATTGGGATGAAAAAGTAAAAATAAGCACCATCATGGCCAGCATAGGCACAAATGACAGCGGCTTCAATATACCTAAAATCAAACGTTTTAACATAAATCATCAGTCCTTTACCTGGTAGTATAAAATATTTTCTTCTTATCATACGCTAACCGGCATAAAAAATCAACATAAAGAAAGGAAAAAGACGGCCCTTTCGGATACCGTCTTTTTCCCTGTAATTATATTGCATTATAAGTTTAAGCTTAAGGGTATTTTTAATATTAAAAGATATTCCAGGGGAGTGGTGCAGTCCCCTGAAATACCCCAAACATTCAATTAATCTTTAAAGTGATTCACCGCAATTAGTCAATTTTCTTTAAAGCTTCTGTTAACTTCGGAACAATCTTATTCAAATCGCCAACGATACCTAAATCGCAGATGCTGAAGATTGGTGCAGTTTCTTCTTTGTTAATAGCAACGATAAATTCAGATTCTTCCATACCAGCTGCATGCTGAATAGCGCCGGAAATACCACAGGCAACATAGAGGTCAGGACGAACAGTTTTACCTGTCTGGCCAACCTGACGGTCTTTCTCAATCCAGCCGTTATCAACTGCTGCTCTGGATGCGGAAACTTCGCCGCCAAGAACATCTGCAAGGTCTTTCAACTGAGCAAAACCTTCTGCGGAGCCAAGTCCACGTCCGCCGGATACAAGAATCTTAGCTTCTGTGATATCAACAGCTTTTTTGTCTGTTTTAACAACTTCACAGATTTCAACATTCATATCTGCTGCTGTAAATTCTACTGCAAATTTTTCAACTTCGCCAACTTTGTCACAGGATTCCAGAGCCTGCATAACGCCTGGACGTACTGTTGCCATCTGAGGTCTATGGTCTGCACAAAGGATAGTAGCCATGATGTTTCCGCCAAAGGCAGGACGAGTCATGTTTAATAATTTTGTTTCTGGGTCAATTTCAAGTTTTGTACAGTCTGCTGTCAAGCCTGTATGGATTCTTGCAGAAACACGAGGAGCTAAATCTCTACCGATAGAGGAAGCGCCGAATAATACGATTTCAGGGTCATTTGCTTTAATAACTGCTGTAGCTGCTTTAGCGTATGGCTCAGTTACATATTCTGCAAGCATAGGGTCGTCAACAACGATAACTTTATCTGCACCGGCTTTAGCTAAATCGCCGGCAACAGCTTCAATACCGGAACCCATAAGAACTGCGATAACATCCTGTCCTAAGTCATTAGCGAGTTCTCTGGCTTTTCCGATTAATTCATAACTTACTTTCATAATTTTGCCGTCTCTCTGTTCGGCAATAACAAATACGTTCTTACTCATTTCATTGAACCTCCTGACTTAGATTAGATAATATATTTCTCTTTCAGTTTAGCTACGATTGCGTCAACAGCTTCGTCCGGCGTTAAATCTTTTAATACTGTACCGGCAGCCTTTGGCTGTTTTGTGAAGGACTGTTTAACTCTTGTAGGAGATCCTTTAAGACCGATGTTTGCTTCATCGATAGTATCTTTAAGGTCTTCAAGACCCCAAACTTTAACTTCTTTAACATCGTAAGCATCAACGATACCTGCAACTGTCATGTATCTAGGCTGAGCAAGTTCTGCTAAAGCTGTGATAACGCAAGGTGTTTTAACTTTGATGATGTGATAACGGTCTTCAAACTGACGCTGTACTTTGAGGTAATCTCCATCGATTTCAATGTTTTCAGCATAGCTTACCTGTGGAAGTCCAAGATGTTCAGCAATCTGTGGTCCAACCTGAGCTGTATCGCCATCGATAGCCTGACGGCCTGTGATGATTACATCAAAATCAAGTTTCTTTAATGCAGCAGCAATTGTGGAAGATGTAGCCCATGTATCAGCTCCACCAAATGCTCTGTCTGTAACAAGGATAGCTTCGTCGCATCCCATAGCCAACGCTTCTCTTAAAGCAACATCAGCCTGAGGCGGTCCCATGGAAACAACAGTAACTGTACTTCCCGGGCATTTTTCTTTCAACTGTAAAGCAGCTTCGATACCTGCTTTGTCATCTGGGTTAATAATACTTGGCACACCATCACGGATTAATGTACCAGTCTTTGGATCTAATTTAACTTCGGTTGTATCCGGTACCTGTTTTGCACAAACAACAATCTTCATGATTTCTTCCTCCTATTTCTTATTTCACTGCGTTCATTACTGCGCCGCCGGCAACCATCTTCATAGCTTCGGATGTACCTTCGTAAATTTCAGTAATCTTAGCGTCTCTATACATACGTTCTACTGGATATTCTCTGGAGTATCCATATCCACCCATTAACTGAACTGCAAAACGTGTAACGTCAACCGCAACCTGAGAAGCGTATAATTTAGCCATAGCAGATAATGGTGTGTAGTTTTCATGGTCATCTTTAGCTTTAGCTGCACGCCATGTTAAGAGACGAGCTGCATCAATTCTTGTCTGCATTTCAACACACTGGAACTGTGTATGCTGGAAAGAAGAAAGTGGTTTTCCGAACTGTTTTCTTTCTTTGGAGTATTTGATAGCTTCGTTTAAAGCGCCCTGAGCAATACCTGTAGCCTGAGCAGCGATACCGATACGTCCGCCAGCCAGAGCACCCATAGCGATTCCGTAACCTCTGCCTTCTTTACCTAACAGGTTTTCAGCAGGAATCTTGCAGTCTACAAATGCAAGCTCAACGTTGGAAGCAGCACGGATACCCATACGCTGGATGTTTTCACCAACGATAACGCCCGGTGTGCCTTTTTCTACGATAAATGCGGACATTCCTTTTGGTCCTTTTGTCTTATCTGTCAATGCGAATACAACGTAAACATCAGCGAATCCGCCGTTTGTAGCGAATACTTTCTGACCATTTAAGATGTAGTATTTGCCATCTTCTGTCTTTTCAGCAATTGTCTTAGCGCCGGAAGCATCTGTACCGGCACCCGGCTCTGTTAAGCTGAAGCAGCCGGACCATGTTCCGTTAACCAATGGTCTCAAATATTTTTCTTTCTGTTCTTCTGTACCAAAATCAGCGATACATGGGCAGCAAAGAGAGTTATGTACAGACATTGTAATACCGCAGCTGGCATCTACTTTGGAGATTTCTTCCATAGCTACTGCATATGTCATGATATCAGCGCCGCCGCCGCCGTATTTTTTGTCATATGGGATACCCATTAAACCGATTTTTTTCATTTTTTCAAGTAATTCAAGATTGAATACTTCTGTCTCGTCCATTTCCTTAGAGAGTGGCTTAATTTCTTTTTCTGCAAATTCTGCAAAAAGTTTCTTTGCCAATAACTGTTTGTTGGTCAGCTTAAAATCCACCATAATTATACCTCCTGTTTAAGCTCTCATGTTAATAGTTTGTTCAGGCAAATTTTGCCCGTACGAATACTTTGTATACCAATTATATAGCGTGCAAACAGCTTTGTCAAGTATTTATCAATCGTTTTTTCATATATTTGATATATTTTTGTCACTTCTTATGTGCTTCGTGTTTACCGCCTCGCAGATTCGCTTCAATCCCTCTTCCAGCACCGACTTCGGGCATGCCAGATTCAGACGGATAAAACCATCCGAATTCTGTACAAACATATTTCCGCCCTCCAGCAGAACCCCTGCCTTATACGCAAAGAATAACGGCAGATTCTCGTCTTTTTCAAAGTATGCGTTTAAATCTACCCATGCCAGGTAAGTGGCTTCTGAAATATGATATATGGCTTTTGGCAAATGCTCTTTCAGATATTCCCCTGTAAAACGGAAGTTCTCATCCAGATAAACCCGCAATTCTTCCAGCCAGACATCTCCTTTCTCATAGGCTGCCTGAGCCGCAGCGATACTCAAAGGATTATCAAAATTATAATGTCTGCTGAGCCAGATCTCTTTTAACTTTTTATCACGAATCATAATATTGGAAATCATCAAGCCAGCCAGATTAAAAGTCTTGCTCGGAGCCATTGCAGTAATCAGCCGCTGATAATCCGGCATTACTTTTCCAAGGGGAATGTGTATCCGGTTCCGGCGAATCAGGTCGCAATGAATCTCATCTGAAATTACCCACAGATGATTTTCTTCAATAATTTCTGCAAGTTTTTTCAATTCCTCCCTTTTCCATACACGCCCGCTCGGATTATGCGGATTGCAAAGAATAAACAATGTCGTTTTTTCATCCGCGGCTTTCCGTGCAAAGTCTTCAAAATCAATGGAATAACACCCATTCTCATAACGCAGGTCCGAACAAACGTAGTCCCGCTTGTTAAAATCAGCGGCATATTTGAAATACGCATAAGAAGGTGTCAGGAAAAGTACCTTTTCATCCGGCTTGCATATGTATTCTACCAGTTCATACAGGGCTGGAATAATGCCATTGGACATTACCAGTTCGTTTTTATCAAAATTCCAGCCATAACGGTTCTGACACCATTTAGAAAATGCCTCATAGTAGCTGTTTTCAAAAACCCTCGTATATCCAAAAATACGCTTGTCCAGCCGTGATCTGATGCCGTCGATAACGACATCCGGCGTTGCAAATTCCATGTCTGCCACCCACATCCGGATAAATTCTTCATCCTTATACGGAAATGTCATACTGTCATCCGCATGAAAAATATAGTCACGAAATCCGTCGGTGTTCATTGCATTGGTGTGCTGTCTGTCAATAATTTCATCAAAATTATACATCAAATCCGCTCCCTCTTTTAATCTTTTGTGCAGTCTGCATCTTCATATCCGTATTTTATCAAGCTTCCTTTTCTCCGTCAAAAAAGGAGTTTTTCTTGAGAGTGGAATTTTTTCTGTTTTTTTCCACTCTCAATTGAATTTATCTACAAAAACTGCTAAAATAATTGTATTGCAAAAAAAATAGAGAAATTTCATTTCCATTTATATTTATACGAAACTATTTATGATGATTTAACCTGAATTGAATCATGACTGATTAAAAAGAGGCAGGCGTATGAAGGAAATCAGTATTGAGATTGGAAAACGTATCCGTAACTTCCGTAAGATGAGACATATGACTTTAGAAGAAATGTCAGCCGTTATCTGTAAGAGTAAATCAACCATTTCAAAATATGAAAAGGGCGAGATTGCAGTCGACATTGAAACGCTGTATGAGTTGGCAGACGCACTCCACATCCATGTAGAGCAGCTCTTATATTGCCGTCCAAACAGAACTGTCATTCAAGCCCTCAATAACCATCCGGCTTTTTTCAATGGCATATCCCAGTTTTTTTCCTACATATTTGATGGAAGGAACAATCAACTGATAAGATGCGTATTCGATGTGCTGTCTGAGGCAGAAAACAATCAATATAAAATAATGATGTACATGAATTTTTCCAGTTATGACCACTATCAAAACTGCGAAAATACATACTGGGGCTATATTGAACATTATGATGCCGTTACCAATATTGTCCTCACCAATCAGGACACTCCCATGGAAAAGGCAAGTGTACAAATCCTGGCCTCCTACCTGGATTCCGACACGAAATGGGGATTATGGAACGGCTTTTCTTCCCGTCCGATGATGCCAATAGCAATGAAGATGCTTTTTTCCAAAACACCATTAAAGGAAGATTTATCACTCATCCGGCAATTGAAAGTTTCAAAAGAGGATATCCGTTTATTAAAACTTTATAATATGTTATCTGTGATATAGCCGCTATTAATTTTCATAGTTACTTGTATTTTAAAATACGCAATGAAAATGTTGTAAAATTGTTAAAAACAAGCATGTGAGATTTGTAAACGGGTGCAAAAGGAATCAACCCTTGCACCCGTTCACCATCATATTTCTATTTTTCTCTGAAAATCACACCTGTTACCGTAGGACCCGCATTGGCCGCAATAGCCGCCCCAATCTGATAAAAGTCCACCGGTCCATAACCGAGCTGACGCGTCAGCTCTTCAGCCATCTGATCCCGGATTTCCGTATTATCCCCATAAACAATCATATATGGAGTCCCTTTTTCGATGTCTGCTATGGTCTTTTCTGCGATTTTTTTCACAACCCGCTTTTCACCACGAACAGTTAAAGCCGTAGAAATCACATGGTCATAAATCCGCATAATCGGTTTAATCCCCAGCTTATCGCCGACAAAAGCCGCCGCACTCGGAATTCGTCCGCTCTTGCTGGCATATTTTAAGGTATATGGCACAAAATAAATAACACAATGGTCTACCCAGTCTTTCGCAAAAGCCGCAATCTCCTCCGCCTTTTTTCCTTCTCTGGCCATTTTTGCCGCTTCGACTACTGCATACCCATAGGCCCCGGTGTAGCTCCGGGAATCAATACTGTAAACTTTAAATTTCCCCTCAGCCTCCGGATGCTCCTCCATAAAAAGCCTGTAAGCCATAAGTGAATTTTCATAGGTAGCCGAACCTTCGCTGTTGATTAAAATACCGATTAAATCCGTATAGCCTTCTTTATACAATTTTTCGTACATTTCCTGAAATTCAAAAGCGGTTACCTGGGATGTTGTCGGAATACCATCGTATCCCGCCATCAGTTTATAAAATTCTTCATTATTAAAATCTACCCTGCTGACGTAAGATTTATCACCCATCGCAATATTAAAATTAAGCACTGCTATATCCAGATTCTGTTCATTTTCATAAGTAATGTCACTGGCGGAATCAGTAAATATCTTTATCTTTTCCATTTGTTATTGTCCTCCTGTCTGCAAGTTCACTCAATTCAAATAGAGTATACCATACTTTATTGTTAAAATACAGAATATTAAAAAATTCCTTTCTCTCCTTTTTTGTTTTATGATAATATAATCTCAGACGACAAACAAAAAAGGGAGTTAAACCACGATGAATCAGGAAGAAATAATTATTCAGGAAAAAAAATATTTTGAACTGGTGACACGCCTTGGCAGCGAAATGCTGGAAAACGGCGGAGAAATTTTCCGCACCGGAGATGTGATGACCTATGCGGCTCACGCCCTGGGGCTCAAAGATTTTAATACCTTCGTCATCGCCAACGGGATTTTTGCCTCCATGCTGACCGGCGGCCAGACCTATTCCTGCCGTGTCCGCTATATTTCACTCTCTCCCATAAATATCTGCCGTTTGGAGGCACTGAACAGCTTATCCCGGCGGATTGTTGCCGGGCTGGATAATCCTGCGGAAATCGAAGCTGAGCTGGACAGAATCCAGTCGCTTGAGGCTTCCGGGCGCCTGATGAAAATTATTGCTTCCGGGTTTGGCAGCGGAGGGTTCTGCTATCTTTTCGGCGGCAGCTTTCTCGATGCTCTGACCGCATTTTTGGCCGGATGTATTCTATATATTTTTGTATTGTATCTGCTCCCGAAACTGGCCCTGCCAAAAATCATGTACAATATTGTGGCAAGTATTATCGCCGTCTGTGCCTGCATACTTTTACACTCACTGGGATTCGGCAATCAATTGGACCGCATTACTATCGGCGTCCTCTTTCTCCTTGTGCCCGGAATCCCGTTGACAAATTCTTTTCGAAATTTTCTGGAAAACGATTATCTGGCCGGACTTGTCCGGCTTGTTGATGCACTGGTAACCGCCGGCGGCATTGCCATCGGCGTCGGAATTGCCACAGTTCTGTTTTTATAAGGAGGGCCCTATGCTGAACATTTTATTTCAATTAACCGCAGCTTTTATAGGAACAGTTTCATTTTCCATACTTTTCAGCACGCCGAATAAATACCTGCCCCAGTGCGGTCTCATCGGGGCTATGGGATGGGGCGTCTATCTTTTAACCCTCCATCTCGCTGGTTCCTCCGTGGCCGCCATTTTTGCTGCCAGTGCCATCCTGACAATCTGTTCCAGATATCTGGCCCGCTTTTATAAGGTAACTACCACCCTTTTCCTGATTTCCGGGATTTTCACCCTTGTTCCGGGCGCCGGCATCTATTATACGGCTTATTACACGATTATCGGGCCGGCTCAGACAGCTTTTTATTACGGCATGCTCAGTTTAAAAACAGCCCTCGCCATCGGACTTGGTATCGGCGTTGCCTATTCTTTACCGCCAAAGCTTTTTGGATGGAAAAAACGAAGTTGAAATGATTCTAAAAAAAATAGTACAATATTTATAAGCACATATTTTTTTAAAAAGGAAGGAAAACGAATATGAGCAAAGAACGTGGACTTACTCCCTATGAAACAAGGGAAATCCTGTTTTACAAAACAGACAACGGCGATGTCCGAGTGGAAATTCTTTTATATCAAGAAAACCTGTGGTTGACGCAGGCGAAAATAGCTGAATTGTTTGAAGTTCAAAAGGCTGCCATTTCAAAGCATCTAAAAAACATTTTTGAATCCGGCGAACTTCTAAAAGAATCAGTTGTTTCCAAAATGGAAACAACTGCGGCAGACGGTAAACGCTACAATACCAACTACTATAATTTGGATGCCATCATTGCCGTTGGATACCGTGTTAATTCCAAAAAGGCAACCATGTTCCGCATCTGGGCAAACCGAGTATTGAAAGAGTTTATCATCAAAGGCTATGTGATGGATGATGCACGTCTGAGAGAGCCGGAAAACTTTTTTGGCAAAGACTATTTTGAGGAACAGTTAGAGCGTATTCGTGATATTCGTTCCAGCGAACGCCGCTTTTATCAAAAAATCACGGATATTTACTCCCAGTGCAGCGCCGACTATGATGTGAACAGTCCAATCACCAAAGAGTTTTTTGCAACGGTGCAAAACAAACTCCACTATGCTGTCACACACCATACAGCGGCAGAGATTGTCTATGAGCGGGCCGACAGCACAAAACCAAACATGGGACTGACCACTTGGAAAAACGCTCCAAAAGGCCGCATCCGAAAGTCAGATGTTACGATTGCTAAAAACTACTTAAACGATGCAGAAATGGCCAATTTAAACGAAATCGTGTCAATGTATCTGGACTATGCAGAACGTCAGGCACGACGGGGAAATATTATGTATATGCGGGATTGGGTTGGCCGTCTAGACGCTTTTCTCCAATTCAACGAAGAAGATATTTTACGCAATAAAGGCAAAGTAACTGCTGCCATTGCCAAGGCCTTTGCAGAGAACGAGTTCGAAAAATTCCGTGTTTTGCAGGATAAAACATATCAAAGCGACTTTGACCGGCTTATTGCCAGCCTAGAAGAAAACAACTAATAAAAAGAAGCGTCTTGGTTTCTTTCTTGCATAGCAAAACAGGCATACCGCTATTTAAACGATACGCCCGTTTTAGTTTCCAAAAAGCCGCCTCATTTTTTGATTAAATTTCCAGCAGCTTTTGGATATCCGGGAATGGCTCCAGGCTGCGTTTTAAGATGCCCTGAGTCTGGGCAATGAGAATTCCATAATTGGTCATCGGGACGCCCTGCTCTTCCGCATATTTTTGCCGGTATTTCATTTCCCGTTCGTTCAGCATACAGCCGCCGCAGTGGACAATCAGCCCATAGTTCTTTAAATCCTCGGGAAATTCCGTTCCCGAACTCCACTCATATTGAAAATCTTTTCCCGTATAATCTTTAATCCAGCGCGGTATTTTTACAGTTCCTATATCGTCGCACTGGCGGTGATGGGTGCAGCCTTCGGATATGAGGATTTTATCTCCGGCCTCTAATCGATTCAAAGCGCTGACGCCCCGCACTGCCGACTCAAGATTTCCTTTATAGCGGGCAAAAAGAATGGAAAAAGAGGTCAATAAAATATCCTTCGGGGTATCCGCTGCCACACGCTTAAATGCCTGACTGTCCGTAATGACCATCTTGGGCTTTTTCCCCAACGCCTCCAGCGTCGGCTTCAATTCCGAATCTTTGACAACAATAGAAACCGCGTCTGCTTCCAGTATATCGCGGATGGTCTGCTGCTGAGGCAGGATCAGCCGTCCTTTGGGTGCCGCCGAATCAATCGGCACAACAAGGATAATGAAATCATCCGGCTGAATTAAATCCGCTACAATCCGCTGTTTTGACGTTTCTGTAACAGCCAAACGGGCAATTTTTTCCTTCAGGCTGTGAATCCCCGCTCCCTCTTTGGCGCTGACCCAAATATGCGGGTCATCCGCGTCAAAAGAACATACGGCGCACAGATCACTTTTATTTAATGCAATCACATAGGGAATCTCTTTTTCTTCAAACAGGTGAACCAGTTCTTCATCCGCACCAGTCATGCCCGTGACAGCATCAACAACAAGCACAGCCACATCCGTTTTATTTAATACCTGCCGCGTCTTTTTTACCCGCTCCCGGCCCAATTCGCCTTCATCATCAATTCCCGGCGTGTCAATAATCATTACCGGCCCGATTGGCAGCAATTCCATTGTTTTATATACCGGGTCTGTTGTTGTTCCCTTCACAGGGGAAACAATGGCCAGCGACTGGCCCGTTACCGCATTAACAAGGCTGGACTTACCAGCGTTTCTTCTTCCAAAAAAGCCTATATGCACCCGGTTTGCTGCCGGTGTCTGATTCAATCCCATGGTTTTCCTCCCTTTCATACCGTTAAAATAAATAAAAGGCGCCTTCTTCAAAAGAACCGCAACGGAGGTCTATGTCCGATTCTTCTTCGAAAACACCTTTTTATTTTACCTTTATTTTGGACTTTCTTCAAGCTCATTCATGGAAAGAAGCATATAACGGTCCACATCAAAATGCCGTTTTCCTACTTTCCGAACCGCTTTTACATCCCGGCGTTTAATCGCCTCAATAATCCCTAAATGATCCCGGTGAATCGATTTCATGGATTCAGGGAACAGATCTTCCATCAACATAATCCTCTGGCCGCTGGATTCATACAGCGTGTGTACCAGAATCGGAAAAATATCATTATGCGTTGCCTTTGCAATCTGCATATGAAGTTTCAAATCCAGGTTTCCATACCCGGTCTTTTCATTGAGATTCTTTTCCATCTGCTCATAGATTTTCTCCATGACTTCAATATCGTCCTCATCCGCATTTAACGCAGCCTTTTCAAACATCGCCAGTTCCAGAATTTCCCGAACCTCCAGCACCTGCATCTGACTGTGCCGGTCCTCATCCAGGATACTTTCAAAATGTTTGGCGAATCGCGCTTTTTGCTTATCTGTCACATAGGAGCCCTTACCCGGCCGGATTTCAATCAGTCCCCGGTCGCCCAACAACACCAATGCTTCTCTCAGAACATTCCGGCTGACACCGTATTCCTGAACCATTGTCCGTTCCGACGGAAGTTTTTCTCCTACCGACATTCCCTTAATTCTTTCTTCCAGCTTTTTATATATATCTGTGTACAGGTAATCCACCGGTCGCCCCTCCCTCTTCAAAATTTTATTCCTAAGCCCATTTTTATTTTTTATTTGAAATGGCACCAGTATGTATCACACACTGATGCCATTTCTAACATGTATGCTTTATATGCTCTTAATAGCTTTTTTATTTAGAGAGCAACACCAACATAGCAGCATACGCAAAGGATAATAAGATACAGAACACACCATTTAAGTGTCGCACTCATAATCTTACCATCGGAACCGGCCACACTGATAGCGGCGGCGGCCATTGCGATACTCTGTGGGGAAATCATCTTACCTGCGGTTGCACCTGCTGAGTTTGCAGCTACCAGCCATGCAGGGTCAATGTTCAACTGTCCGGCAATTTCTGTCTGCAGTTTTGCGAACATAACACAAGCAGATGTTGCACTACCTGTAACGAAACATCCAATACCACCGATAATCGGAGCGATGAATGGATAGAAGCCGCCTGTCAGAGCTACTAAACCGTTAGCTAATTTAGTAACCATACCGGCATAACCCATCAATTTAGCGATTGCTACGATAAATACTACCGTTGCTACGGCTTTCCAGTATTTCTTAATCGTTGCAACAAATTCAGCGCCAATATCGCCAATGCTTGCGCCCTGAATCAAACCACCGATAATACCGGCGATGAACATCCACACACCTGGTGTATTAATCCATGCAAAGGATAATGCTCCCGGATTTTCGCCTGCGTAGATAGTAACTGTTGATTTAATTCCGCCTAAAGCCTGGTTAATCGGAGGAACCAGCTTGGAGGAACCAAGAATAAAGATAACGATTAATACATAAGGAATCCATGCTTTTGCTACGCTCATCTGAGGTTTTGAAGAATCATGAGAAGCTGCCATTTCTTCCTTCTTTTCAAGCAGATATTCTTCCGGAATATCTCCGCCGGACTTACGTCCCATAATTACAACGGCTATTAAGGAAATGATAGCGCCGATTGTAACGGAAAGCTCTGGACCAACAAATGCGGAAATTGCATAAAATGGTACATAAAAGGATACTACGGACACAATCGTAATAGGCATAACGCCTTTCAATGCTTTTGGTGAACCGCCAACCAGCCAAACAATAATGAATGGAGATAAGATACACAAACCTGCAAGCAGCAGAGAAGTGTTAGCGGATAAAGGAATCATATCAATGCCCATAGCCTCGAAACCTGCTGTGTTATAAGCGCTGATTGTCGGTGTACCGATGGCACCGAATGCAGGAGATGCCGCATTACCAATCAAACAGATAACAGCGGATGCGATTGGGTCAAATCCAAGACCTACCATCATGGCTGCCGGAATAGCAACGGCTGTTCCGAAACCGGCAATACCTTCCATGAAGTTACCGAAACACCATCCAAGGATTAACGCTGCAACACGTTTATCATTGGAAACGGATGCCAACATGTTCTTGATAACATCCATACCGCCTGTGCGTAAACTCAGATTGTATACGAACATAGCGCCAAACATAATGATACCGATTGGCCAGATAGCTGCCAGAGCGCCTTCTAATGCGCCCGTGCCAACTTCAACAACTGACATACCATATACAGCCAGACATTCAACTGCTGTAATGATGAGACCTATACCACAGGCATTGAAACCTGACATTTTAAAAGCTGTCATAGAGATAATCAGCCATGCAATAGGTATAAGTGCGAGAATAACTTGTAATAACATAACCCTCTCCCTTTCTTTGGTTAAATTTGGTTCTTCCGGTTCTACCGGTTCTACCAGCGTTATGGTGATATTATAACACCCTTTATTCAAATTGTCTATAAATTTTTATCGTTAATTAAATAACTTTTGACAACTTGTACAATAGCAGAAAAATACATCGGGGACAGCGGAAATTATTCCTCTGTCCCCAAAAAATATCTGCTATTCTGTTATCTTTTTCAACTCTTCTTCTGTAAGCTTCGTGATACGCATAATCATTTCATCCGAAAGACCTTCCTTCCGCATATTCAGGGCATCTTCTAACTTTGCTTCCAGTTTGCCCTTTCTGCGGCCTTCAGCTATCCCCTCATTACGGCCTTTTTCTCGGTCATAATACCTCTCTTCCCACGCCTGCATGTAACGCACACCTACTTCCTCACTGGCCTTCACCTTACACACCCGCTGATGCAGCCGACGAACTCTCTTACTCTGAGAGCTTGCCGCCACCTCATCCGTTGAATTCTTTACATAATGCAGGAACTCTACCAACTCTTCAGATACCTCATCCTCATTTTTCCCCTCGGTATTCAGAAAAATCCGGGTTGCGCCGTCCTCCAACTGAAATCCCGGAACTTCCCGGCACTGGGGCAAAAATGTATATTGATATTTTCCATAACCAAACAAATCAAATGACATGATAACAATAATATAGGACGTATTTAATACGTTGTAATTTGGAATTCCTGGTTCCAATAAAGATGTATCCAAAAGAGCCTGATAATACCGACTGCGTTTCGCCATATCGTTCCTCCGCTCATCCTGCATTTCCGTATTATAAACAATCTGCTCATCATCCATGGCAAATACATCCATCCGTATAGAGCGAATCAACGGCGATAATCGTGCCTCTTTCTCAGTTTCATTTTGAATAATGGCAGAAATCTCTCTCCCAAAAATTATACTCAGGACATCCTGATGAATTTTTTCATCCTCCATAACGATGTCAAAGAGAAAACGGCTTGTAAGGTTCAGTTCATTTAATGATTTTCTTTTAAATTCGTGTTTCATTCACATTTCTCCTTTATTATAACGAGTATTTCTCAAAAAAACAATGGGATTTCTAATTAGAAAGATCAGGTGATATATCACAGAAATGTTCTTAAGATAAAATTATTGTAACGCAAAAAAATCCCCGATACAAATACAATGTATCGAGGATTTTCGATGTTATCCGACTATTTTTTAACAATATATGATTTTTAACAATAAAAGAAGCGCGAGACGGGATTCGAACCCGCGACCCTCGCCTTGGCAAGGCGATACTCCACCACTGAGCCACTCGCGCTTACTGCCTCATCTCAAAGGCAAGTATGAGTATACAATAGAATATCTTCCTTGTCAACAGTTTTTTGAATTTTTTGTAAATTTTTTATAAAAAACCTGATTCACATTTTGCTCCAAATAAACTATAATTAAAGTACATCAGAAATGGCAAGATTCTGACTGTACATAGTAATACATCAGGAGGAATGTCTATTGAATAATATTACTTTACAGACATTAAAAACTTTTATGAGTGATGTCCTGGATGACAAATTTAAAGGTTTCGAAGGCAATATGGATCAGAAACTCGAAAGCTTCGAAGGCCGTGTGAATCAGAAATTCGAATCTTTTGAAGACAATATGAACCAAAAGCTCGAATCCCTCGAAGGCCGTGTGAATCAGAAATTCGAATCTTTTGAAGGCAATATGAACCAAAAGCTCGAATCCCTCGAAGGCCGCATGGACCAGAAACTGGTATCCCTCGAAGGCCGCATGGACCAAAAACTCGAATCCCTCGAAGGCCGCATGGACCAAAAACTGGAAAGCCTTGAAAATCGCATGGACCAAAAGCTGGAAAACGTAAAAACCGAATTAGAAAATTCTATGGACGAAAAGCTCAGAGATTCGGAAAATCTACTGCTTGAAGAAATGGAACGGACACGAATTATTTTAGAAAATAAAATCAGCACTGTTCAGCAGAATGTAGATGTCTTAAATCAATCCTATCGAATTGCAAAATTTGAAAATGAGAACTTATCCTTAGTTATCGATATGGTTCAAAATCTGACAAAAAAAGTAGATGAACTTGAAAAGAAAACCGCCTGAAAATACGAAGCAAGAAAAAAAGCGCCCTATGACGCTTCATATACAAAAGAAAAATTAATTAAAACATATTTGGGGAGAGCGGGCTTGCCACTGCTCTCCCCCACAAAACAATTCTTATCCCTAATCCTCTTCATTGTGATACATCGGCTCAAATACCCGGCTGAGTTCTTCATCTTTTTTCTTATCCTCTGCCGCCGCTTCCATAGCTTCCTTACAGAAATAATCCTGCGAAGACACTAATGTCTTGCCCCGTTTGTCCGGCTTCTGATAAGTATCGTCCGGCTGAAGATAATGGGCTTTGACATTATCCTGGAGCTGAATGTCAAGAATGTGCATCACTTCTTTTTTGCACGTCTCATCCTCCACCGGGAACATGATTTCCACACGGCGGTCCAGGTTTCTCGGCATCCAGTCCGCGCTTCCCATAAATACATTTTCCCATCCATTATTATAGAAATAGAAAATACGGCTATGTTCAAGGAAATTGCCGACGATGGATTTTACGGTAATATTCTCACTGATTCCCGGAATTCCCGTTTTCAGGCAGCAGATTCCCCGGATAATCAATTCAATTTTAACTCCGGCCGCAGAGGCTTTATATAAGGCCATAATAATTCCCTTATCGCAAAGGGAGTTCATTTTTGCAATAATATGGGCCGGACGGCCTTCCCGGGCATTGACTTCCTCCTGGTGAATCAGTTCAATAAAGCGGTCGCGAAGCCAGAGAGGCGCCAGGGACAGTTTGTTCCATGCCAGCGGCTCCGAATATCCCGAAAGCATATTAAATACGGCGGTGGCGTCCTCGCCGATTGGTTTTGCACAGGTTAAAAGCCCCATATCCGTATACATTTTTGCTGTGCTGTCGTTATAGTTTCCCGTTCCCAGATGGACATAACGGCGGATGCCGTCCTCTTCCTGGCGGACAACAAGGGTAATCTTACTGTGGGTTTTCAAGCCTACCAATCCATAAATAACATGGCAGCCGGCTTTCTCCAGTTTTTTCGCCCAGATGATATTGTTTTCTTCATCAAAACGGGCCTTTAACTCAACCAGCACCGTCACCTGCTTGCCATTCTCCGCCGCCTCAGCCAGGGATGCGATAATCGGCGAATTGCCGCTGACCCGGTAAAGGGTCTGCTTAATCGCCAGCACATCCGGGTCTTTCGCCGCCTGCCGAACAAAATCAACCACCGTGTCAAAACTCTGGAACGGATGAAATAATAATATATCTTTTCTGCGAATCTGGGTGAACAAATCTTCTTCCGGATTTATATCCTTTGAAAGCTGGGGCTGATATTTCGGATATTTCAAATGGTCATAACCATCCAGGCCGTTCACCTTCATGAGAAATGTCAAATCCAGCGGCCCGTTAATGCGATAAATCGAAGCCTCGCCCACATTCATGGCTTTTTTCAGAATTTTAAGCAGCCGCTTATCCATACTGTCTTCAACTTCCAGCCGGATAACCTCTCCCCACTGGCGGCGCTTCAACTGTTTCTGAATTTCCTTCAAAAGGTCCGCCGCATCTTCCTCATCAATACTCAAATCCGCATTTCGCATAATCCGGTACGGATGGGCGCAGATGACCTTATAGTTCAGGAACAGCTTCTGAATATTCATTTCAATCACCTGTTCCAACAAAATTAATGTCCTATGCCCCTTTTCATCCGATGGAATCTCTATAAATCTCGGAAGCACCGAAGGCACCTGCACCGTCGCAAAATCATATTCGGATTCATCTTCTTTATCCGAAATCAGGGCGCCGATATTTAAGGATTTATTCCGAATCAGCGGAAATGGGCGGGAAGAATCCACTGCCATCGGCGTCAGCACCGGATACACATCCTGCTGAAAATACTGATTCACATAGCTTCTCTGAGCCTCGCTCAAATCCTCATAGGAGTCAATAATTGTCAGCCCGTTTTGTTTCAGCATCGGCTTTAAGGAACGGTTATAGGTTGTATACTGGGTATTCACCAAATCATGGGTTTTCCTGCTGATAGCATCCAACTGCATCTGGGGCGTCATGCCCGCAATATCCGGTTTCACATATTTCGCATTGACCATATCCTTCAATGAAGCCACACGAATCATGAAAAACTCATCCAGATTTGACGATGTAATACTCAAAAACTTTAATCGTTCAAAAAGCGGAATGGTCTTATCCCTGGCTTCGCCAAGAACACGGTAATTAAAATCCAGCCAGCTCAGTTCCCTGTTTGTAAAATATTCTGCTCTGCTCACATCCATTTCAATTACCCCCTTCGTTTCTGCCGGAGAATCGGACGGAGGCCATAAATCTGCTCAAAGAAATGAGCCCTGCTGTCCATCATCCCCTGCTCCAGCGTAATATCATAAATGGTATTTGCCATAATTTTCAATTCATTTTCCTTCACTGTGACACGGACATCCTGAATCCGCTGCAGATGGCTTCGGTCCATGCCGTTTGCCAACCGGAGAATGGCGGCCATTTTCAGCATCCGCACATAACTCATATGATTCATCTCTCCGGCCACCTCGGCATAATCCGGGACATCGCCGTTGGAATTAAATCGGATCACATTGGCGACAATCCGTTTTTCTTCCTCGGAAAGACCGATAATCTCCGTATTTAAAACAAGATAATAGGTGTTATCCGTGCCGTGCATCATATTCACATATTTTCCGCAGTCATGGAGAATCCCCGAAACCTGTAGCAGCAGACGGTCCCTTTGGTTCAGACCGGAAATTTTTCGTATACTGTCAAAAATTGCCATGGAAAGCTGCTCCACATTCTGCGTGTGCTTCATATCGCTTTCATAATGCTTTGCCACCTGCCGGGTTACTGAGATAATATCCTCCGCAAAATCCCGGGTATTTTTCACCATATGATGGCTGCGCACATAATCCGCCAGGATACCGTCGCACAGGCCCACATTGGATGCCCAGACAACCTCTCCGCCAAGCATTTCCACCAGATTCTTAAAAATAATCATCGACGGTTTGAGCACAGTGGCCGTCTCATAAGGGATATTATATTTCTTTGAAATATCCTCTTCCCGGCTCCGCATCAGTTTAATATAAAACTTCTCAAACTGGGAAGCGGTAAAGCTTTCTCTGTTTTTTGAGGCATTGACCGCATTCAGCAGAGTGGCAATTTCCTCGCCGAGAACAATCACATGCTTTACCCGGCGCTCTTTAATGACAAGCCGCTGCAGTGTCCGCAGATCATTGCCGATATAATCTTCCATAACACGGACAAAGGATGTGGTCTGCTGCTCTATATCCGCCAGAATTTCCCGAATTCTCAGGGAACCCAGTTTCAGATTTTGAGTCCACTGCAGGGCGCCGTCCGTATACACAGATACCTGCAGGCTTCCCGATGAGAGGTCGACCACCGCCATTCCCTCTTTTGAAAGAGATTCAAACTGACCCATTGTTCCCGCCAATGACTGCAGCACAAGAAAACGCTGCTGCGCATTTCCGATAATCTGCACATTCAAACCGGTATGAAGCCGAATCTGGTCCAAAACCAAATCCCGGTTGGCAGCCTCTCTCATGGCGCTCCCCGCATAAGCCACATACTTTTCAATCCGATATTCCTTCAGTTTATCGACAAAGCCCCCCAAAACGCCGCACAATTCCCGCGCGGTATCATAGGAAATTATTCCCGTATTATAAGTATCTGCTCCAAGCTCCACCATCGAACGGACATATTCCACTTCCTGAATCCCCGTCCTTTTGGAAAACTGATAGATTTTCATTGCAACCTCATTTGAACCTACATCAATAGCCGCCAACATCTGTATGGGCATCCGTTCTGCCTCCCTCCTGCTTATTCCGCAATTCCAATCAGATGATTGATAAACTGCTGTGCTGTCCGCCCGGAACGGCCGCCATGGCCAAGCTCCCATTTGACAGCTTCCTGCTCAATCTCTGTTTCACTCATAGTTATACCATATCGTTTCGCCAGTTCTCTGGCAATCTCCAGATATTCTTTCTGATTCGGCTTGCCATAGTAAATGGATTCGCCAAAACGGCTGGCCAGCGACAGTTTTTCCTGCATGGAATCATTGCCGTGCACATCATCCGGCGCCTGCTTTCTGTCACCCCAGGTTTCACGGATGAGATGTCTCCGGTTTGATGTGGCATAAATAACCACATTATCCGGCTTCGTCTCCAACCCGCCTTCAATAATCGCTTTTAAATATTTGTATTCAATCTCAAATTCTTCAAAGGACAAATCGTCCATATACAGAATATATTTGTAGTTTCGGTTTTTAATCTGGGCAATAACATTTGAAATATCTTTAAACTGATGTTTATATATTTCAATCATGCGGAGTCCGTCTTTATAATATTCATTTAAAATCGCTTTAATACTTGTCGATTTTCCCGTACCGCTGTCGCCGTAAAGCAGGACGTTATTCGCCTTCTTTCCCTGGATAAAAGCCTCCGTGTTATCTCTCAGCTTTTTCTTCTGAAGCTCATAGCCGACAATATCTGAAAGAACCACCTTTTCTGTCCGGGTAATCGGTGCAATCTCCGGCTCCTGGCCATCGCTGATAATTTTAAATGCCCGGTGAAGTCCGAATTTTCCCACGCCGTAATCCTTATAAAAATCCGTCAGCACATCATACATCCGATGGATATCTTCGGCTGCTGCCAGTTGGCCATTCAACTCCTCAATCCGCTCTCTCAGACTCTGACTGTAGATAATTCCCATATTGTCCGGGCTGTGAAATGCACGGATCATACTGATAAAATGCACGCCAAGCGTCTTTTCTATGTCATCCCACTCCACATCATAGGCTTCCTTAAAAATGCGCAGATCATGCAGCGCCAGCTCATTAATACTGCCTTCAAGGGCTCCTTTCTTTTCGCAGGACATGCTGAAAGCATTCTCATTGGTTGTCAGAAGATAGGTGAGATACCCATGCCAGAGATTGCCGTTGAAACCGTGGTCCCTGGCAATGGTGACAATTTCGTTGATGCACTGATACAGCTTGTCAACCAATACCTCTCTGTCACAATCCTCGCTGGAATAATTGTTTGCCACATCGGCCATATCATAAAAAATCCTTTCCGCAAAATTACGGTATAAAATTAACTCATGTACTCTGATTTTCATTGTCCCTGCTCCACTCCTATATAGTTTCCAAGAATACGGAATCCCTCTGTTTCCGACTGAATACCGTGAAGCGCATTTCTCACGGCCTGTTCCCTCAGATTTCCGTTAAAATCAACGAAGAAACGGTACTGCCACGGTTTTCCCTGAATCGGGCGGGATTCAATCCGCGTCATATTCAAGCCATTAAAAATAAAATGGCCGAGAATATTGTACAGCGTACCGCTCTCATGAGGCACTTCAAAACAAACGCTGATTTTGTCTGCTTTTTCCTGAAATACTTTTTCATGGCTTATAATGACAAATCGAGTGAAATTATTGTCCAAATCATTTAATTTCTCTTTCAGCACCGTCAGCCCAAAATTTCTGGCCGCCTGTTTGCTGGCAATGGCCGCCTGGGTCATATCGCCGTCATCCAACACCCTTTTGGCCGACGCCGCCGTATTCTGGAGGCTGACCTGCTGCCACTCTCTGCGTCCATCAAGGAAACGGCTGCACTGCATCAGCCCCTGGGGATGGGAATAAACGGTGCGGATGTCTTCCATCCGGCTTCCCGGAAGTCCCAGAAGGGCATGTTCGATTTTTATCATTGTTTCACCCACGATATGATTATCATAGGCGGATAACAAGTCATAGACATCATTTACACTGCCTGTGGAAGAATTTTCGATGGGCAGAACTCCGTACTCGGCCTTTCCGCTGTGCACCGCCTCCATGGCGTCCCCAAAGGTTTCCACATTAAAGCCGCTGATTTCTGCGCCGAAGTAGCCGTCCATCGCCGCCTCCGCATAGGCCCCCGGAACACCGGTGTAGACCACCCTTGTCTCCGGCGTCGTCACCATATCCCCCACCCGGAAACCTTCCAGATCGCTCCGCTCGCTGGCCAGACGCTGATACTGAAGCATACGGCTGACAGCCATAATCTGCCCGAAAAGGGATTCCACAGCCTGACGGTTAAAGGCATTTGATGTCTTCTCTGTCACCTTTTGTATTTTACTTTTCTCCCGCTCCTTATCGAGAACAGGCTTTCCAACGCCCCGCTTGAAAGCGGCAACCCTTTCCGCCACCGCCATGCGCTGTTCAAAAAGACTGACAATCTGGTCATCAATCGTGTCAATCTCATCTCGTAATTTTATTAAGTCTTCCATTGTCTCCTACTCCTTGTCCACGATTGCCTTGTTGGCCTCATATAAATCAAATCTCAGGCGGTCCTTCTCCATTTGTGAAAGAAAGGCGCCGTTTACCGCATTTTGATTCATCTGATAAATTTCATATGGCGTAAAGCCAAGATACCGCTCAAGCTTCCGGTATTCCTCGGCCAGCGTAATCCCGGATACTCTCAGGCGGTCCGTGCAAACGCACACCGGAACACCCCGGTCAAATAGCTTTCGAATCGGATGATGGCTGTAATTTTCCACGGAGCCCAGTTTCAGATTGCTGGCCGGACAACACTCAACAACAACTTTCCGGTTTATAATCTCCTGCAAAAGGTCGTCATCATCCAGAATATGTAAGCCCTGGCTGATTCTCTGGGCTCCATAACGAATCGCCTTGCGCATACTGTCCGTATTATATTGGCCCGCATGAACCGTAAATGGAATATGCTCTTCCTTAATCAGCGCAAAAAGCCAGTCGAAAACATCCGTCTCATAAAGCTTTTCATCCAGCAGAAGGTCCAATCCGCAGACGCCTTTGCGGAGATGCTTTTTCGCTTCCACAAGAGTTTCGAAAGATTCATGCTCATCCATTTTCGGTATAATGCAAAGCACCAAATTGGCGCGAATCCGGCGGCTTTCCTGCATTCCCCGGGCCAGTCCTTCCAGGGCGGCCGTTACCGCATCCCCCTGGCGCAGTCCGCCCAGAGTACATTCGGAGGGCGAAAAACGGATTTCCGCATACATAACCCCCTGAGCATCTAATTCCTTAACCATTTCCGACATGGCGCGGCGAATGGCGCGGCGATCCTGCAGAACCCAGTCCGTCATATCGCACAGTTCATAAAACTCCGCCGTATCCGCACAGTGGTCCGGCGCCTCCAGATAACTTTCAAGCTCTGAAGCATTGTAAGTTGGCAAAGGAACATTTCTCTCCTTAGCATATTCAATAATTGTCGCCGGTTTTAAGGACCCGGCCAAATGTACATGCAGATCAATCATGACTCATTGCCTCCTTCTTATTCAATACTTCTTTTAATTGGTGAATCGTCTTTTTTTCCACCGGGTGCCAGACCCAACCGCCAATCTCATCCAGCGGTTCCAGCACAAAACGGCGATTTATCATATCCGGGTGGGGCACACACAAATCTTCGGTGTGTATCACTTCTTCCCCGTACAAAAGAATATCCAGATCAATGGTTCGCGGCCCCCAGTGAATTTTCCTCTCCCGGTGCAGAAGCTTTTCAATCTCCTGGGTGCGCTTCAGCAATTCCTCCGGCGGCAGCCATGTCTGCAGTTTCAGACAGCCGTTCAAAAAATCCTCCTGCTCCGTATATCCATAGGGCTCGGTTTGAATCAAAGCAGAAACTTTTTCCACCCGAATTCCCTCTGTCTGCGCTAATAAATCAATGGCAGATTGGATATTTTTTTCTTTATCTCCCATATTGCTGCCGATTCCGATATAAACTTCACGCCATTCACGACAGGCTTCGACATACACTGTTCCGAAGGGAATCGGTATCGGAGCTTCCGGCTTATATAACTTTACACAAGCTTTGTGAAGTTTCGGAAAATTTATCATTAAACCTTCGCAAATTTCCCCGGCGGCCCGCTCGATCAGCTTATAATTCTGCCGTGTCATCACTTCTTTGATATATTCACAGACAGTGCCGTAATTTACGGAAGATTCCAAATCATCCCTGTGCTCTGCCTCCCATGTGTCCAGATATAAATCTGCCGACACATAAAACATCTGCCCCTTTTCTGTCTCTTCAGGATAAACGCCATGATGGGCAAACACTTCCAAATCTCTTATCCCAATGTGTCCCAAATTGATTCCTCCTGCACTTTCAAAATCGCCTCGGCCATTTGTATCGCCCGCCGATTGGCTTCCACATCATGGACACGGACAAAACTCATTCCGGCCATAACGCCCATAACCGTTGTCGCCAGCGTCCCCTCCACTCTCTGAGCAGCCGGCAAATCCAGCGTCAGCCCAATCATGGATTTTCTGGAGGTTCCCAAAAGCACCGGATATCCCAATTCCCGAAATGCTTCCAGATGCTTCATGACTATCAGATTATGCTCATAGGTCTTTCCAAATCCGATACCCGGGTCCAAAATAATCTGATGTTCTCCAATACCGGCGGCCTCCGCGATGGCAAGAGTCTCTTTCAAATCATTCAGGCAATCCGTCATAAAATGCTTATAATCCGCGGTCTGCCGATTGTGCATCAGACAGCACGGCACTTTTGCTCCGGCAATCACCTTCGCAAGTTTTTCATCGTATTTCAGGCCCCAGATATCATTAATTAAATCTGCTCCGGCTTTAACGGCTTCCTCCGCCACGCCGGATTTATAAGTGTCCACCGAAACCGGCACATCAAATCGTTTTTTTACAGCTTCAATCACCGGGAGCACCCGTTCCTTCTCTTCCTCATCGGAAATCAAAGTATGTCCCGGCCGGGTGGATTCGCCGCCGATATCGATGATGTCCGCTCCCTCCGCTGTCATCTGCTCCGCATGGCGCAGCGCTTTGTCCAAAGTTGTATATTTTCCGCCATCGGAAAATGAATCCGGCGTCACATTTAAAATACCCATAATATAGGTATGTCCCGCCCTCTCAAATTCCTTTCCGCCAATTGTCATTGTTCCCTTCATGCAATCACTCCTGCTGTCCTTTTTTCTTCACTCCAGTTACATTCCGCTGACGCAGCGCAGGCATAACATGGCCGGGATATTTTATCCGCCCGATAAATCATACGCCCCAGAGGGCTTGTCCAGGCCTCTGCCCTGTCCCGGTGACTTAAAATTGCCTGACAGATTATCGCACTTTCATCCCCGTCAAACCCCGCATCCGCCAAAATCTGCCGCGCCAGCTTTTCGCTGGAAATATGATGCGGAATACCTTCTTTATATTGAAGATATTTTCCCACATCATGGAGAAGCCCCGCCGCATAGACCACATCTTTTCGAAAGCCCGCCTCCTGCTCCAGATTGTCAATCCAGGCAATCCGGGCCACATCCAGCAAATGGCCCATCCCATGGCCGCAGAATATCCGGTCTTTCTCCAGAACATCTATCCACTCCATGGCCTTTTTAAACTCTCCGTGCCGCAGAATCTCCTGGATTCGGGCCATATTCTTCGGGATTTCATTCCACCCTGCCGTCAGACTCATGACTGCACCATGTGAAAGACCATCTGCTGAAGAGCCTTGTCATTCGCAAAAGCTCCCCGGCAGACATATGTCATCGTCTGACTTCCGGGCTTTTTAATGCCCCGCATCGTCATACACATATGCTCCGCCTGCAAAATAACCATAACGCCCTTCGGTTTTAAGCAATCCATGATTGCATCTCCAATCTGCGCTGTCATCTGCTCCTGAATCTGAGGCCGTCTGGCAAACACATCCACTGTCCGCGCCAGTTTGCTCAGGCCCACCACCTTATTATCCGGGATATAGGCAATATGGGCTTTTCCGTAAAAGGGAAGCAAATGATGCTCACAGGTTGAATAAAAGGTGATGTCTTTTTCCAGCACCAGTTCATTATTCACCGCCGGAAAAGTTTTTTCCAGATGCACCGCCGCATCCTCATCCAAACCGCCGTAAATCTCTCTATACATATTTGCAATACGGCGCGGCGTATCGATCAGCCCCGGACGCTCCAAATTCTCGCCGATGCCCTCCAGCAGCAGCCGTATTCCTTCCTCGATTTTCTTCTCATCTATCATGTCAGCCTCCGCTATATAATTTTTAACTGTTCTCAGTAAGCTTGAGAATACCTCGCTAACTGTTCACAGTATATCACAAAATGTCGAAATAGTTGATAACGAACCGAAAATTATTATGACATCCCCCGATTTTGCCTGCTTTTTCGCGATATCAAGGGCATTCCCGGCTGTCTCGGCGTCGATAACCTGCTCAAAATAAGGCTGAGCCGCATTTTTTAATTCGGCGCTGTCAAGCCCGCGGATATTTTCAGGGGTAAAACTTATCAGTGTTTTGGAAACGCTGTGCATTTCCTCTAAAATAGCTCTATAGTCTTTATCCGCAAAAACTCCCATGATAAGAATTTTTCTCTGCTCCGGGAAATAGGCCTCAACCGACTCCCTTAACGCCGCCGCTCCATCCGCATTGTGGGCGCCGTCAATAAAAATCAACGGTTCCCTGGACAGACACTGAAATCTTCCCGGCCATTTAGCCCTGGAGAGTCCCTGAATAATTGCCGTCCGCATCGGATTTTCCAGTTTCAGCGCTTCGACGGCCTCGATGGCAATGCAGGCATTTTCCACCTGATAAGTCCCGCCCAGATGAATGGTCAAATTTTTATACTGTTTATAATCAAAAATCTGACGGGCTTCAAAAAGCCGCCGTTCTTTGACTGTCAGACGATTCCAGTCTCCTACTTCAGGAGAAATGTGCTTTTCACGGCACTGTTCTAGAAGAACCGCCATGGCTTCCGGCTTCTGGGGCCCGATAACCGCCGGTGTCCCCGGCTTTAGTATGCCCGCTTTTTCAAAGGCAATCTCGGAAAGCGTATTTCCAAGCTGGGCCATATGGTCCATCGAGATAGACGTAATCACCGACAATATCGGATGAGCCGCCGCATTGGTAGAATCCAGCCGACCGCCCATCCCCGTTTCAAGAACAACAAAATCACAGCCGTTTTTCTTAAAATACCAAAATCCAAGAGCCGTTTCCACTTCAAACACCGTCGGCGCTTCCATGCCCTCCGCTGCCATGGCCTCACATATTTCCCGGATTTCACTCATACCCTCAGACAAAGCCTCCGGCTCGATATAAATGCCATTTATCTGAATCCGTTCTCTATAATCATATAAGGTTGGAGAAATATATCGTCCAACCTTATAACCTGCCGCCTCTAAAATAGCCGCAATAAATGTGCAGACGGACCCTTTGCCGTTCGTCCCCGCCACATGAATCATCTTTAAGTCCTGCTCAGGCCGGCCAAGCCGGTTCAAAAGTTCCTCCATCCTATCCAATCCAAGGATAATTCCGGATTTTCCAATCTGCTGAATCCAATCCATCGTTTCTCTATATGTCATTTGATTCACTTTATCGCCACCTACTTTTCGTCACACACCTGAAAAATGTAAAACTTCAAATAATAAGACTCGTCCGCCGCCCACAAAATCGGATGGTCCGGCGCCTGAGTGCGGAACTCCACCTGCCTCAGCCGCTTATGGGCGCTGCGGGCCGCCTGCTGAATTGTTTCCGTAAACCGCTCATAATCCATAAAATGGGAGCAGGAGCAGGTTGCCAGATAGCCGCCGTCCTTCACCAGCTTTAATCCCCGGATATTAATTTCCCGGTAACCTTTGACCGCATTTTTAATCGAATTTCTGGATTTTGTAAAGGCCGGAGGGTCGAGAACTACCAAATCAAATTTTTTTCCTTCTTTTTCCAAAGCCGGCAAATATTCAAAAACATCGGCGCAGACAAAATCCGCAAAGGAATCCACCCCGTTTAAAACAGCGTTCTCTCTGGCTTGATTCACCGCCAACTGGGATGCATCCACGCCGGTCACATGGGCTGCCCCGCCAAGGGCTGCGTTTAAAGCAAAGGAGCCGGTATGGGTAAAGCAGTCCAGCACCTCAAAACCACGGCTTAAACTTCCCACAGCTTTCCGGTTTTCCTTCTGATCCAGGAAAAATCCCGTTTTTTGACCATCCTTCACATCAACAATATATTTGACGCCGTTTTCTGTGATCGGCACCTTCGTGTCAAAGGCTTCCCCGATGAAGCCTTTCACCCGTTCCATGCCCTCCTGCTGGCGCACCTTCGCATCGCTCCGCTCATAAACGCCGCGAATCGAAATGCCGTCCTCCGCCATAACCTCTTTCAATAAATCAATAATCTGCAGTTTATATTTATCAATTCCCAAGGCCAGCGACTGAACAACAAGTACATCCGAAAATTTATCCACAACCAGCCCCGGAAGGAAATCCGCCTCGCCAAAAATCACCCGGCAGCTCTCCGTATCAATGACTTTTTTCCGATATTCCCAGGCATTTTTCACCCGCATCCGCAAAAACGCTTCATCAATCTCCTGTTCCACATTCCGCGTCATCATGCGGACACGGATTTTGGACGCATTATTTATAAAACCACGGCCCATCGGATACCCGTCAAAATCACGGACAATGACA